>Ga0209367_1000112_pt1 | contig 55350 bp, 37 predicted proteins | sample WorMetLIZISLAND2_FD_187412 | JGI IMG/M metagenome (GOLD analysis project Ga0209367, IMG submission 187412) | Marine gutless worms symbiont microbial communities from Max Planck institute for Marine Microbiology, Germany - Olavius geniculatus... ...
TGGTGTGGGACAACCCTGCAGGAGTTAAGCCACGCTGCCCTAGATAGGCAGCGGTGGGCAGCGATAGTAAGAATGGCGTCAGACACCAACGGGCATTGAGCCCACGGTTGTCGATGATGATGATGAAGGTTATTATTTCTGGCGTTCATGTTAGATGTAGTTAACATGAGCATAATATCTGTTCATGTGTGCTGCAAATTAGTCTGATCCTAGAATAGCCCCTATTATGTCCATTGACTTTTCCCAGTGTTGTTTGTGCCTCATCTCATCACTAAGTAACAATGTCCAGCATTCAGTTTCAATTTTCTTCTTGCGTTGTGCGAAATTACAAATTTGCATATTTCATAGTCCAAATAAAAATAATGTCAAACATAAAAGTAAAAATAACATTTTTATTTTGCAGAGTATCCATCCATGCTGCATAGTCTTGTTGTTTGCAGGAGACAAGAATGAAGACGGTGTTACAAAAACTGTCAGCGACTATGAAAAAGCTGTTTTAAGGAACGAATTTATTGAAATAATGAAGCAGAGGTTTCTGGACGGCAAAGACAGTGAATTCAACTACAGGTGAACTAATGTTTATGCTACTATGTTGATGCAGTGCTGTGGCATGTGGATATTATAAACATTTGTTACAGTATATGGTGATGAAAAGTAACCAACTAACCATAAATGTTATTGTTCATAGAATTTTTTTGAAACACCATTTACCAACAGTCATGCTGTAAAAGTCATCCAGACTGACAAGTAGTACAAATCCATCAAAATTAGGACCTGATGTGATTCATGTTTTGGCAACCACTGCTGCCTGAAGAATTTTTGCAATGATTTCTGTTTGCCACTAGATGGAGCCACAATGAACAATTTGTCAGTAAAGTTCATGGATATGAGGGAATTGCTAGGACTGCTTGTCACTTCTCGTATCTGACAAGTTGTTCATCATGGCGACATTTAGCGGAGAACAGAAATTGTTCCGAAACGTCAACAAAATCAGTAAATGAATGTTGTACTTTTGACCCAGTGTACATAATGCTTGTTATTACTATTGTAACCTACTAGTTTATTTAAAGACATGTATAGCCAGAAATGGGAGTTGGGAGGGGTGACCTAAGGCCTGAAGGGCCAAAAATTGAGACCGAAGGCAAAGAGCTGAAGTGAGGTTACTTGGGAGAGGACAACGAGTCCCCTCTCACCTGTGAGGGGGTTTTGGGGAGTGCACATTTTTGGACATGAAAACCCTGAAAATGGATGTAGTGGGTATAAATTTTGTCAGTTTTACTGCACAAAATTGCATTCAGAAAATCACAACTGAAGTTGGAGGCCACTGGCTACACCACTGCTGTTGTTTGTGTTTAGTGAGGTTGACAACAACACAGACTACGATGCATTGGAGCAAGTGTCTCGTGATGCTGAAGACAAGTACTTCAACGACGACGATTCAGACACAAATGATGCTGCTAGATCTCATACAGCTGCAGAATATGACTTCTGAAGAGCATATAATCAAAGACAGAATGGCAAAGCGTCGCATCTGCCATTGACCATGGCAAAAAATCCTAACTATGAAGTACAAAGTTCTTCAAAATGCTACTTACATATCTATTTTATTACATAATAAAAATACCTAACAAATCTGGGTGTTATTTCTTAACAAACTGTACATGCACATTAAACACACTAGGGGAAAAGTCTGAAAAAATGCACTGCGTAGAAGTTATGTTCATTTATCTTGAAATGTCATTAACAACAGATGGGATGCTTTGCCATTCTACCCTCGATGTGCTTTGAGACTGTAGTGAACAATACCAGCACTCTTACTGTGCGTATGAAGTATATAGTTTTTTCAAATATCTGATCGTTTGAAATCATGAATTGTGATAGTTGCCTACACTACCTTTTGCTTCCCACATTCAGTTCAGAGGTTTATAGTTCTCGTGGCCTGCATCTCAGAAAGCATCGAAGCTTCTAGACAACTGTTTCATTTCATTAGCCCTTAATAATTATCAGCTACTTGTTCCATAGTCTCACCTATTTATCGCATTTGGAAATTTCATTAGTGATTTTGTGGTTTTTATTTATTATGTATTTTATTGTCATTTAACTGCAAACTCATCACTGTTATCTGCCTGAGTCCATCAATTGTGCCATGATGTTTTAAAATAAACTTGAGTTGTTCTATTAATTTCATATAAATTTGTAAATGCTGTGCATCAGCCCTGACCTGTGATCTATCAGTCCAAGATCTAATCAGTTTGTCTTAGTCTCAAGATGAACCAGCAACAAAAGTTTTCATACCCAACATATGGTATGACAGAAAAACCAAGAAAATGGACCTTTCAAGTATGTAATGGGCTGATTAAATTTGAAAACAAAAATGCATTGAAAAGCCAAAAAAACTGCTGTTTCCCAGGTTCCCCAGGTTAGTGCTAGGGTTACATGCTGTAGGTGGATGGCCACACAATGTCGGCACTGGGCCGACACCGATAGTTTTCTAGATCTCAGTGATTTTGCACTCCAACACAACAAAATAAATGTCTGCCAGTCTTTGCATACGTCAGATTGAAGAAGTTGCCCAAGGTCGGGGTTAAAAAGAAAGGTGAATGCATCCTGAATTAGCCTCAGCCAGACAGGCTGGTACTCAAATTACCTACCATGGAGGGATGGTGTTGGTTATTATGCATTGATGGTTTACCTTTCTGCAGACAGTCACACATCCAAATAGTAACCACCTAACAGTGACCCGACACAGATCGTAAGTCTGACATGCTACAATAAGCCACCAAGCCGCCAGCCATTAATGTAATCAGTGAATTGCCAAGGGGCTGTGGGCGAACAGGTGCATCTATAATGTGCAACCAATCTATAGTAAAACAGCATACCAAACCTGTAAATTTACAAGAAACAGACATCTATCTATATGTAAACAATACACTTACTCTTGACACAAAACGAAACAAAATATTGATGTTTATTGACAAACAACTATCAACAGCAAAGATAATACAATGCAACATTTACAAGGGAAAATCATGCGAATGATGTGGAAAATCAAACAAAATAACAGACACTTGTACATAATCGCTGAAAATGATCACAAAGTCATATTCACATAGGTCTATGATAAACTCATTATCTGCACCACACCTCCTGAAAAGTCCTGGATTTTTTTTCTTGAAAATTCCAGGACCTGGAAAGTCCTGGATAATCACTTTGGTCCTGGAAAGTCCTGGAAAAATATCCTTGAAAATCATGCATTTTTTCATAGGCTTAAATGGAAAACAAGCTGCAGTAGTATATCACCTGATTTGTGTTGACTAGGCCTATTGCTTGCTGAAGTTTCTGCAATGGACTATAGTCTGAATATTGTAAGTTAATGAAGGTTTTTTGGTATATGCAAACATTCGTGGGCTACGAAAAGGTACTGGAAAATTTTTCATGGAGGTCCTGCAAAGTCCTAGATTTTTTGGTCACTAAAATAGTGGGAACCCTGTATTTGGGAACTATGCCTATCTGAAAATGTTTCATTCAGATTAAAGATAGCAGCTCTGCATTGGCATTCATCTACGATAACATATTATACAATCTGCAAGTTGTTACTAAATGTATTATATCATAATTACTCAAGCATATGTTTGACATAACCTAAATATATGAAAATATGAGAACTGCAGAACTAGAAACTACGTTGTTAAGGTGACGTGGCTGCTCTTAAGACATCCAAGAAGGAACTTTTCGTGGATGAAGCTGCAACAGACATAGACTTATCGTATTAATATCATCACAGGCTGAATGGTAGTTCAAACTATGTGTTAACGGCGACTTCTCTTTCCTATGGGAAAGCCAAAAATTCGACCCCCCCACAGAATCAAAACCCCTGACTTGAGATAAAATTTGGCATGGTTGATTACGTTGGATAGGTGACCCGTAAATCTGCCCAATTTTGTAAGGTGATCAATACTAGGCCGGATTTTATAAAGCCGGTCTAAAACTTCAGGGAGTCTCCCAAAAAAATTTTAGGGGCTAAAAACATGCAAAATTTGGGCCGATTTCGGTCAACTTCAAAGTTCGATGGCGAATGTCTCTGGAATGGATGAAGATATTCAAAATCAGACAAGTATGTGATCTACCGCGATTCCTCCTGCGTTTAGCGAAAAAAGTCCGGTGAACACTGGTACAGAAATTTTGGAGATTTGGAGGTGTAATTATACCCACCCAAATCGACTTTTTTCGGGAGACCATATTTCGGCCCCTAAGCAGTGCTGTGTCCCCAAATTTTTACATGCACTAGAGAAAGACTATGTCTTGCTAGCGCATTCCCCACCGGGGACGGCGATCCCCCTTACAATTTTTTTCAAAGGGGGGTCCAAAATTGGCTCAAAATTTTACATCCGTGCCTGTAGCTTTTGGGGTAAAGGGAGTACCTTTATGAAACTTTGCCACATGACGGGCTATAGGGTGGGCATGATCACTAATGTACATATTTTTGGGGGCCTGCACCCCAGAAATTTGGGAGGGCCAAAAAGTCGAAAATTCGGCTTGATTTCAGACAACTTTCAAATTTGACCATGAATATCTCAAGAACCGATCAAGATATCAAAACTTGGAAACAAATTTGATCGAGTACGATTTCTACAGGGTCTAACAAAAAAATTTGGTGAAGTTTGGTCCACTAACAAAAAAGTTACAGGCACGGATGTTGACCTACTCTCTGCATATGCTAATGCATTTGACTTCAGGCCATGTGACTTTGCTGTCGGGGAAATTTCAACCCCCTGAATTAACCCCCCAATCGGACTTACAGCGCTGTTCGGACTCATGTTGAGCTTTGCCCCAAATTTCCAGTTGTACATAAAACTTCACCTATAAATACTTCATTCAGTAATGTCTGCAGAATAAACATTTCTTTTCGTAATATATAGTGCTATAACAGGCAAAGACTTTCAGGGTTGCAGAACCATAGAAGGCCAAAAGTCAAAAATAAAGGCAAAAAATGAGCACTATTGTGAAAGGTTTTATCTACTACTGCCAACAGATTCATATGCAGTAGTTTATTTTACCAATTAAATTAGCCTAATGGCTAATAGAGGAGTGGGAAAATATAGAACTTCACTCAAAGTGGCAACTTGCCTTGCAGCCAAATACTGGAAATGCGTCCCACAGCACAGTATGTTAATTTTTCTGAAGTTGTTGTTGGTTACGTCAGGTCCCCAAGGAAAAATCTTTTGGGGGTCTGCTACAGCTAATTATTTTAACACGATGTTTATCTTACCCAAGTTATAGGCATCAAAACACAAAAGAAAAAATACGATTAACAGCTATAAATTGTTTTTTCTTTTTGGAATCAATATCCGCTAGTGAATCAAGCTATCACTCTCATCTAACATGCAAACTAAAAGAAACTTAAAATTAAAAAAATAGAACAAGTGCAGCTATGTAAAAAAATAGAAAAATAGACAAACTAAGCAACAGATAGGCACCTAAGATAAAGAAAACTACAAACAGGGAAGAAATAATCAATATTAGAGAACAAATAAAATGCAAAGAAACTTAAGAAAGAAAAATCCAGTTTGTTTTAGTTTATTAGGAAGTGTCTAACAGGAAGGCTCGCTTGTACTTACAGCAACCAGGTTCTGAGGCACATAACCCTTGAGTTCACCAAGCTGACACCACCACCAGTCAGTCTCAACGTCATCGCCACACTGCAGCACTGTCAGCTCATCACCGACGCTGAACGTTAGTTCATCGGCATTCTCTGCACTGTAGTCAAACGCTGCATACACAGCTGTGCCCGGCTTCTTCATTTGCATCTCAACATCTGCAGACATACATAAGCATAACAAATCTACAAAAATGCACACAGCGGCATTGTTGGCTAAAAAAGCAGGCGAGGCAGCCAGCGGCAATTTACTGACAGACACAGCAAAGTGCAAATAAAATAGAATTCCGACAGAAAACTGCAAATGTCCGACAGAGAAGATCACGAGTGCTCAAAATTACAATTTCCCCAAAATTTCCCAAAATGGGAGTTTTTCAGTCCTAAATTTTCTGACAAGAAAAAGATTTTCCGACAGCACAAAATTTAGGGGGCAATTGCCCAAGCCCCCACCCCTGGCCATGATGCCAGTGGACATACATATTACTAAGTGTAGCAAATATGGCTGTAGAAGCACAACTTTTTTCATGCATCATTATCATCATGAAAGCAATTTTTGTGTGTCATTATCAACAAAGAGTTACAAAATGACAAAAATAACGCAGCAGTAATAATAGAATATAACTGAGTGATGATGAAACAGCTTTTATACATTCCGATGCAGATAATGACAGACACCACAGACATCTCACCTTGTAGAAACTGAAGGCAAGAGTCATAATTATCTTCGTCTGGTTCACATTTCTCTGATGGCTTCTCGTTGTCACTAAGTGCCGTTACAAATGCACACGCACCGTGCAGAACAAGCAGCTGTGTAATGTCCACGTTGTTGCATGACGCAGCGCAATGTAATGGAGTCCTCAACATAACAGTCAATACTGAATGATTATTATTACTGTTATTACAATAAAACTGTTGCTGCATCAGTTTAACTCATATAGCCTTGGTCATGATGGACTGCACACCACTATTGTAGTGCTCAAGCTAATCACATCTTACCATACATATGACAATAAATGAATATTCAGGATGAAATGAGCAAAAGAAAGATAGAGATATCAGCATACAAAGAATCATGGCTCATGAAATGGTTGAACTCTTACAATAACTGTGCTGTGCCAGCAGCACTATTAACATAGTCCTTACGGTTACTATTATTATTAGTTTTAATGAGTCTAAAAAAACGGACTGGTCCACTGATTGATCATTAAGACAAGGCAATGAAGCTCACGATTACTAGCAATCGCAATTTTGCAGACGAACTGGGAACAGACAGAGAGCGAATGCAAGGACAGATGCGCTGTCCGACAACAAGGGTGGCTTATGGCAATACAAGACAAGTGACATTGGACGAGGTCTTTCAAGTTTTAGTAAGACTTTGATCCAAGGCTAAAGTCTTAATCAATGTGTTTGTGACTACAACAATTTATCAAAAAATACAATAAAACAATATTGCTTTAACAACACAAAAAAACTTACTATTTGACGTATACATTACCAAGGTAATTATTTCAAATACAGTAGCAGTTTAAAATTAACTCAGCAAACAGCAGATTTAAAAAAAACTTCACATTCAAGAAAACAAGATCTATCACAATAAGCTAAAATGTACACAAAACCACAAGTAGGCAAACTAACCAGCCATCATTATCTGGGGCATTAACATCACAGCCGTAGTTGACAAGATATGCGGCAATACTGAGGTGACCGGCACAGATAGCATTATGCAACGCTGTAATCCCTTCATCATTGGCTGCACTCGCATCACACACCTTCACAGCCACACATAACTGTTCGGCTTAGCTAATTAATCATCAATGTGGAACTCAGCAGAGTTTATAAAAACAGTTTATGTATATAAAAAAGCAGATATTGTAATCTATTCCAAATTATCAAAAAAACATGAATATAACTGCAATGTAACTTGCACAATACACGGTTACTAAAGTTAACAGCCATGGTCAGCCACATATAATGAGTGTAACAGACATGGTTCGTGCATAATAGTCAATTCTTTGACACAGCACGTGGATTATAACTGACACATGTAGTTTGTCAAATCCTCTTAAATACCATCTCCGTTCATAATGCTCTGACTTGAACCAATAAAAAGAAAATAATTCAAAATGCAAAAAAGCAATGGGACAGATGTAATCATCTCACAAAAATCAAATTAAACACAAAAGCACATGACAAATATCCAGATTAAGGCTAAAATGCAGCACAGGGAAATCTAAAAAAACGTTCATACCTTCAAAGTTGTCTGCAGTAGATCCATTTCACCCTCCAAAGCAGCATCCAACAGAAGTGCTAAAGGTTCAAACTGAACCTTACGAGATATGCCAGCTCTAAGTTTCTTCTTCACTGTTTGGACTTTAGAAAGATTCACATCAGAGCTGACTGGAGAATCTTCCACTGCAGAGCCTGTGTCAGCATTTCCATGCACATCACCAGACGCTGACGATGTAAATGAAGGTTCTTCTCTAGTGGACAGCCGACGGCGCACTGGGCAGGTCACTGAAGGTTTATACACAGGTCTATCAACAGATCGACTGGAGTCAGTCGAGTCCTGAACATCATCGTCTGAAAATTTATCTTTCGGACTTAAATCATGGGACTTAGTCAGCGGAAGTTCGTCAGACATATTCTTTGACTCCGACTTATCCAACACTAACTCCTGGTCAACGCTGAAACTCGCATTACAATGCAGAGTACTATCTCTGGTGCTGTTGGTATTTTGGGGACTGTTTAAGTCTGTAGTTATCACAGTTGGCTCTGTAAAAGCTGGAATGCTATCAGAGCTTCTTATGCCATAAGCAGACGAAGATGAGTAGTGAAATTTTGATTTTTGAGCCACCGGTGGAGGAACTTTGGAACTGGATGACACAGACAAAGTGGATGCTGTGAAACCAATGACATCCGGTAACAAGACAAGATCACTGGACCCATCGGTCGATCTGCTTGGTTGACTAGAAACATCACTCGTCACTAAGCCAACTACATCTGTCTTATGCTGGAGTGATGGACAGGAGTCTGTTGGCTGCAGCCTTTCCTCAAGTTCCCGAGATTCATCTACTGTAACTGGCCGTCTCACATGTGATGAGTCTGTTGTCATAGCAACATCTACTGACCTCTGACCTAGACTTAATGAGGAAGTGCTGTGGTCAACATTTGCTGTAGCTACCAAACGTTCTGATTGGTGCAAAGTATCAGCCTGCTGTGAAGCAAACCGGCCAATCATCCGGTAACTAGTAGTTCGCAAATTTTCTGAATGACTGATGTCAGTTGGGTGACTCCATTGGAAACTGTTAACTGGTGTAGAAGTGTAACTGCTATTGATGACTTCACCAGATGCAGTGACAGATGCATTGCCAACTAAAGAATTTGGAGCCGAATTAGCATAAATGCCATTCTTAGACTGAGCATTATCTTCAAATCTACAGCCGTCAAACTTCTGCGTATCCTTGCAGCGTTCTGCATCAGTTCCTTGCTGTGTGGTGTGACTTAATAGTGACTGTGATTTGGCCCCTGGTGGAAGGCTACGATAGTTTGCATTCTGTCGAACTACTCCGAATGCTCCTTTGCTGGCAGCAGTTTCTAGCTGCTGATTCAGCTGAACAATGTTTTGCTGCAGTGCTTTTAAATGCCTCTGCTGCTGTCTCATTTTTTCATGCTGACGACTCAGTTGTGCTTCATATTCTACATTGCATTCATCAGTCTGCTACAAGGCACACAACACAGTCACACCACACAGTCACACCTCATAACTACTGATTCACTAAAAAATATCAAAGTGCAATTTCAAATGTACAAGTGTTGCATTTCCCAAGCACTATAATGACAAAGCATTTTTACAACAGACTATCTGGAAATGAATAAAGTGTTTCTAGTTAACACTATTAATCTGTTTAGTCAGTCAGTTAGTTCTTTCTGAGTCACTCCAACCAAGTAAGGCTAGCTTTTCCAAAAGTCAACTTGGTTTTGCAATTTTATGCACTGATTCATATAATCTCTCACAAAGATCAACATACAATCATCATCACAAAGCCTATGATCAGTTTGCATACAGTTCAGACTTTTGTCATACAGCCCCAATGGTCACAGCCATCTACTGATGCCACACCAGACAATACCATGCTAGCTGAGTGGCTAAACAAAACTGACTAGCACAATGACAGTGGCTGGACTAGGCAATATCCTCATTACTCATATAATTTATGCTATGTCAGTAACACCTCAAATAAACTTAATACAAGTGTCAATTTAATCTGAAGCTACAAACACAAGAATTTTTTTGCTTGCCCCATAATGTGACACATCAAATAAAGAAAATACGTAATATCTAGAGCAAATCTACCAAAATTTCATCAGTCAGCCTGTTGACATCTGCTGATAGCAAGCTGATGGAAACCACTCCAGCATTCAACTCTTGCTGAAGCTTCCGCTGCTCAGCATTCAGCTGTTCCACTTCACCGACGAGACTTCTCAGACAAGATTCTTTAACGGAATATTTCTCCTTCAGTTTCTCCACATCAGTGGCTATGTTGCAAAACAGTCCAAAACATCAATTACAGTGAGATTCCACATTAGTTTATGCATTCCAGTCATGATTATGCATCCATTAAAAAACTATCACATGATGTTACTGACAATATTACCTCTGGCATTAAAAGGATGCTACGTTTTTCACCAATGTCTATTTAAGGGCTTCTAGTTCACACTATTATTACCCAAATTACTCAGAAAAAGTGTAAATGGATTTGATGATATTTTTGGGCAAAAGTGGTGCATGGTCTAAAAATGATCTTGCCTTGTGACAGACATTGAGGGAAAAAATACACCTGTAGTAGTAGTGTAAAAAAAAACAGAAAATGTTCCAGCAGTTTACCAAGTGCAGCTGCTGCTGACATTTTCATCTGAGCTTCTTCTTTCAGAATCTGTAGATTTGCCAGTCTTTTCTTTTTACTGCTAAGTCTTTCTTGGCGTTCTTGGAGCATTTTCTCACCACTTGCTATCTGCTTCTCACGTTCTGTTCTCTCGTATGTCAGTTTACTCAACTGATGTCTACGCAAGATCAACTGCTGACGATAATCATTGAGGCAGGAAAGCTGTGCCATGGCAAATTCACGTAATTCAGCATCGGACATTGTGCTCAAGTTCGTCTGAAGAAACAATAAAATTAATTAAAATGCAGTTTAGAAAGAATATCCAATACCAGAATAAAACAGCAATAAAACCCAGAAACAACAGCCAAATAAGTGACAAGAAACACTTAATAAGTTGCTCAGTTGTTATTAACATAAATACACATCTACTTTCAAAAAATCTTTCAAGTTTAACTTGCTTAGCCAATGGTCACCAAAGACACCTACAGTAGTATTACTTACAGGCTAGAAACACTTTTTGACACTGAGCAAAGTAAAGTAATTACAAACACTTATTTTGCTATAAATTTTCATTATAATATGATAAGAGTAAAAGACAGCAATGCCTCTGTCCAGTTTAGTAAGGGGACACTAATTTACAAGATAAGCTATAGTCTTAGTTGACAGCAGCTACACAATGAGTTATCATTTCGACTCCAGGTGGTAAGATTCTGTAAATCCAACAAAATCACATCCCCATAAACAGTATGCTACCAGTGGCAGATTCAAGGGGAAAATGGGGTGGGGTGGCCATCCCCTCCCTTCCCCCTACTGACTGGATGCATCTTATAATCAAGTCAAATTTTGCACCAAAATGCATTATTTCTGCATAAAATTTTAACAAATTTTCTGGGGAGAGGGCATAGCCCCCTACCCAGACCCAGCACAGCGCTGTACCCTTCCATCTCTATTCCAAAATTCTGGATCCGCCACAGTATACTATCTTTTTGTGTTATAACTTCGTCATATGGTCAGTTAATATTTAATATTATAGTTACAATTTAGCAACATATTTCTTAACTCATGGTGCATCAAAGCATCATGCATGTAACAAATACCACAATAATAAGAGTACCAGGTAAAACGCTAGTGCAAACCTTCAATATATCATTAACATGTGACACATCGGTACGAGTGTTATGTGGCATAGTCTTGTGACTTTCTGAATACAACAACAACAACAAATACAATAACTTTGTGTAAAATATTTGTACTTAATTACGAAAACAACAAGTTTCCAAAAGTAAGACAAAACAGTACACAAGTTCTGGTACAACTGCAAAACTTCCCCACATAAATGCTAAGATTCATGGAACTATCATACCCGAGAACTTTTGTTCGAACAAAAGTTTCATGGGCGGAACTTTCATTCCCTAACATTAATGATTATTACTGAACCCCTTTTATATAGGCCTAGGCTCATGTCGGTATGTTACTAGCTGGCGTAGGCCTGTATGTTAAAAAAAAATGTAAGTAAAGCACACACACGCTATTTTCTGGATGTAAGCTGCAAATTAAGCTTACTCGACCATGACCCTTGGCTACTTTGCTTGGCAAACGTATGTATTAATATTATTTTACTTTGGAAAAAATAGTTTATTTGCATCCAAATTAGTATAGCCTATAACAAAAAAGTAGTCAGACACAAATTGCAGGCAACTCTTTAATTGCAGCCAATATGTGCCTAGCCAAAACAATCAAGCAATGCGAACTTACAATCGAAATGTTGAAGAGTGTGAAACTTCACAGTTATTTTCACATATGGAGGCCAACATAAACCTAACATTTCTTTCCAAAAAATCATGTACACATTAATCAATGTTACAAAATAAAAGTTCCAAGAAATGAAAGTTCCACCTATGGTATGAAAGTTCCACTTACCACTGCTAAGGCTAGCTGTAACCCTAAGGCTAACCTTATCCAACCATAACCCTAAGCTTAGATCACTATTTCAAACTTTATGATAGGGAACATTCGCATTAGCACCCAAGTTCTTTGTAAATTTTATGATTCTAAAACCTGTAATTCAAGAATCTTAAACATTCTGCAGGGTAAAAGTGAAGAAGACAGCTGTCACATTAGTGGGTCTAATCCTATGGTTAGGGGTAAGGTATGAGTGTTCAAGTACTAACCCTATGCATACTAAATGTGTGTAGCCTGTGGTACTAGTGCATAAGAGACCCACAATCTGGGGTGGTGGCTGTCTTCACTTTTTAAGCTACTGATCCAGTACCCATCAGAGATGTGCAAGCATTCTGCGAATGCGATCACAATTTTTTGATGATTTTGTAGATGCAGACGTGGACCTTCCTAAGAAAAACAAATTTCTTCACCGCAACATTCCTACGTTTTAGTAACGACAATACTACAAAATTCCAGTTGCATTCGCAGTTTTTTTGCACATGCCACATTGTTAAAAGGTCAGTGCTAGCGGTAGATCGGCAATCTCACACTACAGAGCAAAAAAATTACTAGCGGTAGATCGCCATTTATTATTACATTTATCTCATTGTTAATGTAAGAATGCAGCCACATTTCTTCACTGCATTGCTAAGACTGTAGTTAGAACTGAAATGTTATCAATTAGCAAGCATGAGATTAAATTTATTCAAAAACACTATAGTTCTAAGTTTGTGTTACAAAAAAAACAGCTTTGGCTTGAGATGGACTCTGATATAATACTGAATAAGCCTGATTTAAATACCTGACAGTGTCATGGCATGGTTTATAGATCTTCTATGTCTACCAGGCATATAAATTCTACCATCTTCACAATAATGTATCTACCTGATATACCTCTAGCAATTTTTCAGTGTTAACAGCAAGATCGCCGATCCACCGCTAGAATTATTGTTGTTAAAAACTGTTCCTCGGTTGCAGTATATTTTAAACATTATGATTGTTGCTGGCAGTGCGGACGCGGACGTCTGATGGCTTAGTCTTGCGGACGCGGACCCAAAATTTTAGAATCCGCACATCTCTGGTACATACCAGTTGCCTGCACTGCGTATAATAGCGGAGTATAGCTATCGTAATAGATGACAAACAAAACAAATTTTTAACAAACCAAGTTATTTATTCTTTATACAGCGTTGTTGCAGCGGGTTAAATTAGCGAAAACTCCTACAAAAACCGTCGGAAAAACTTTTTCTAACACATCAACAGCGGAAATAAACTACCACTAAATCCAAAAGTCAAAACGGTGACTTTGATTCGAAATAAATTTACAAAGCATTAGAGTAAGACCAATACGATACCAAGAAAACCGAAACGATATTTGAGCTTCTTTGAGCTCAAAATGTTGGAAACAGCTGTACCATTGTCAAATGTTATAGAACTTAAAGACTACAACTACGGGACTGTATAAAATTTTTGACGCGCTACAGTTATGCTTTAGGCGTCTATGGCACGTCTGTCGATCTGAATTTTTGTCAGTTTTACATTTAGGACTATTTCTATTCTCAGTATCTCTCATTTCATTTTCTTTTAAACATTTCAGTTCTTTTTAGTTTATGTGCTAGATTAAACTGACAGTGTGTTTGTCAGTTTTTGAGTGCAAATTTTCCATTGTATTGTATTGTATTGTCGTCTGTAACGAACCGATGTATTGTGGCCAAACGGTAGGTCGTAAGAAAATTTTTTACACGAACAATTAGCCCCGTGCCTTAAACTTGCACAATGTTTGCAAAATTTTAGCGATTTAGTGCAAAAAAACATTTTAAAATTTGGGGTTGACTGGAGTGAATAGTAAAAATGTGCGTTTTTCAGTGGAAAATTGGCCATATCTCGGAAGTAGGGAGAGATAGGGTCAAAGTTACTATCACTGATAGAAAGTGGCATACGCGAATACGACCCTTTAGATGAGATGAAAATCATGGACCTTGAAGGTCAGTACTGCAACAGGAACTGTGTAAGCTGTAGTGCATATCCCCGATACCGGTATTTCCAAGTGAGAGCCGGGCTTTCTTGCTTGTAAGTTGTTGTTCTTACTGGCGTGGCCAGTCAACTAAGAAGGTAGAAAGCAACAGTGAGCAAAATAACTAACAGATTGATTGTTGTCATACATTTCTTTTTTGATAGTATATTATATTGCAATGTCATCGGCGAAATCTAAGTCACACAATGACTCGTCTTCAGACCATTCGAGTTTTGATCCCTCCAGTACTGTTGTACGTGGTCCACCATAGCACCCTATCTATTGCGATAGCAAACAACAATGGTGACAAAACACAATCCTGACGAACACCTGTTTCTACCTGAAACCAGCCACTTGTTTCGCCATTAACCCTGACTGCACTGCTATTCTCCCGAGTCTCCTCGTAGAGCTTCTGAGTGACTGTAACTCTTTGTTGGAAGCCCATAATGCTGAAGGACTTTCCACAGTGCTGGCAGGTGGATGCTGTCGAATGTCTTGTGGAAGTCAATGAAATTCACTATCACAGGCCGACGTACTTCTGTCACTTTCTCTATGATCTGTCTCAAGGTAAATATCTGATCCATGCAAGATCTGCCACGCCTGAAACCAGAGTATGATCAGTTGGTAGCCAGTCAGTGACAGAATAATGACAGTCGGATTAAGAACACGTTCTACATGTGCAACAATTGTGCAAGTCTATGCACCAACAGATGCAGCAGTAGACAGTGATAAAGACGTCTTCTATCATCAGCTGGATGCAGTTAAGGATTCCATCCCCAGCTACAACATGAAGATTTTAATGGGCGACTTCAATGCTCAGATTGGTCCGAATATAACTGGATCTGAAAATGTTATTTGCAAAAAGCATCGGGGGACAACCCCTTGCACTAGATCATTAAAATTCTGAACGCCTAGGTTTGACACATAGCTAATTAATTTATTTGTGTAAAAAAAATTCCACTAAAACTTACCCATCAGCCAGGGTACGTCCATGACAGATGACGACATACAGACGAAGGACGGATGACAACCATATCATAAGCTTGAGATTTACTTGAGTATGATCAGCTAAAAAGTACTACTCCAGCAACTTATACAATAACTTCCTTGGAAATATGTTGCGATCTGCCTAATTGGCTAGTTAAATGAAAAGCTAAGAGAGACACATCACTGACATACGGCCTATGATTAATTCACAGTCCTGCAACCTGGTATATTTACCATGTGTACTGTGGTACTGGTAGCCCTCCCCAGCTGCAAAATAGCTTACGCATTTACATAATATTCATCAGTCAAGCACAAACTATCTGACAGCCCACACCAACAGCTTGTTTCATGCCATAAAGCTGTCAATAAAATGACACAATCAATACACTCTGTCAAAGCAAATAAAAAAGGCAAAGTTTTTATGTGAAGAGTTATAATCCATTCAGTGAAGTCATAAAACATTATATCGTAACCACCATGCAGTCACAGATTACCATCAATACCCAAAAGTTTCTCTGTAGAACTAGGACGACAACGTCCAATCAACAGTGAACATGGAAATTTAACAGGCCAATGACATAAAATCAAGAGCAGTCATAATGGTAATAATCAAAAACCAAATGCCATCAGAAAGTATAACAAAGTGAGCATAATGTTAAGACAGTCAGCTTTTAATCTACTTCAAATGTCTGGGTAGTATTAGGGCTTCCAATACCGGTATAACGAATACCGGAATACCGGCCTAAATGTCAAGGATGCCTGAGCGGCTGGGATGCTTGATGAAGTTGCATTGTCGCCTGACTAACCGACGTCCGCCTAGTGGGAGAGGTCAATGAGTCTGCACCAGTCATAGGCCTACACTTAACTGCTTGATGACCATCCCAACAATATGTGTAGAAGCAGAAAGAGCATTCTCAGCTGTACAGATTTTGCGATCTGCGCTATAGGCCTAAGCTCAATCGCTGGAGATAACACTCCTAAGTTCTTAACACTTTGTTTGTTCAGTGACTAACTTTCTTCTGATGCTCAATGACAGAAAAAAATATTCAGTGATTTTATTACGGATGTGAACTTATAAGTTCTGCGAATATTTATATAATAAAACATACACTATTTATTTATTAGTTATTATTTACAACTACTTAGGCCTACTGCCTGTCTACAACCAGTCAGATAAAGATTTTCTGATTGATAGCATCACTAACAAAATACCGGTATCAATACCAGTATACCAGTATTGCTTTTCATAAATACTGAAATACCGGTATTGCCGAACGTGGCTGGTATTGGAGGCCCTAGATAGTACACAACACAAGTATAACAATGTTTAAAGTGACAGCATGTAATGCTTCGCACGACTTAGCCATCGTTGAGGCTCTGTACCTAAACAGTGCTAGATAGGATCATGAAATCTTAAGTGTGGGCTGCCCAAAGACTCTAGTTTTTCGTGACAAAATTTTGCGCCCCTGGCTGAAAAGGTTCCCTCGAACAAAGGCGTAAAAGAGAAGTACTCCCTTCAAAAGACATTATTTTGCAGTTATTGGCTCTTATAACTGTCTTATGTATATAAATCCTACACAGTCATAATACAATATGATGTATAACTGCATCTGAAAAAGAAAATTACTACACAAGGTAAAAAGAAAACAGCATAGAAAATACAATACATAATTCACATGAACACTATTACTCTTGAACAGCTAATCAGAAATAAAAGCACAGACATATTCATCATAATTTTGCAGTCAACAAAAACAGTCAATTTTATAGCCTAGCCACTTTATGCGTGTCCTTCACATTTTTGGTTTCGGCTGTTGGGTCGGCAACAAGCCAAAACGTTTCTTCACTGTAATCCTTTGTCGAGAGTATTTGTCATCTGGCGAGAACCGTGCAGGATGTGCTGACTGGGTCGGTCTTCCACTCGGAGATGTTTTCTAAAAACAACAACAATGAACACCAGAAGTCAAGCTAACAATGTATATCAATTTGTTTCCCATCACTAATAATGATCAATTTCTGTACCTTAAAACATCAATTAATTATTGGTCTGAAAGTACTGTGGTTTTTATTTTTACAGTTTGAGGGTAATATCATCACTTCCTGATTCACTGCTGCGGTAAATAATGTCATTTTAGAAACTGAAATGTTCTTAAATCAAAGTTCACTTTAATATTATTTGCCAACAATTTTCGCAGATGTTTTGACACTGTGACTATCAGTAAAACATTAAAAATTAAATTATCAATAAAACAAGTGCAGCTTTTTCTTGTCTAGATTATACAACGAATTATGATTTTAGTATTTTTTGGCAATTTGTGGCTATAACACAGATTGCAAGAGCGAATTGCGACGAAATGGATGGAGATAGACCAAGACACCATGCGAACAGAAACTGCTGGGCTGTCACTCGTCTCATGAGCTTTGCTCAAATTACTTGCTTTAGTTATTAGCTTACCTAAACTATACTTTTTAATCATAGTGTACTTTTAACAAACTTTTTAACAGTTAAAAATTTGATAATTTACGATAAGCAGTGCCACACCGGCTGTTTGTAGTAGGCCTATAAGCCAGATGCACTTGTTTAGACGCACCGTATCCACCTAGACACATTTTTGTTGCCACTGTCAGAGGCACTATTTAGACGCAAAATAGCCAGCGAGTATTTGGTCTAGACGCACTAGACGCAGACCCACCAGATGCATTTTACTGACACCCTGTCAGACCCATGTCATCCAAACAATAGCTGTAGTCATGAGACAGTGAACTGAATTATGGCTTTCCACCCCTTTGCCGTTTCGCCTCCTGGCTTGTTCGCTCCCTGGCTGATTCGCCCCTCAGCTTGGATAATTCACCCCCATTGAGTAATATATTTAATAAATATTATTTATCTAATGGAGACTAATATTTTCTGTTTTGTTTTTGTTAACAGAATGACAACATGTATCATCACTCAACTGATTAGTATGCCTAAATATTTCAATTAACCTTATACATGTCAAAAATGCTTGCGTAATAAGTGATCACAACACGAAAATGGGAGTCAGTCATCTCAGGCTCCATAGCAGCGGCGTTGTGGAGTAAAAAAAGTAGCTACAATTTTCCAACTGACATGTTTGCAAATTTCTGATATAGTTTAATTCTGACAGAGACCCCAAATTTCTGCATCAATCTCACTTTTGTTTTCTCAACAAAATGGTGATTTTTGCAGCAAATACCTCATTCTAACAACATAGATACCTAAAATGCTAAAGACCAAACGTCAGTCTACTGCAGTGTTTTTCAACCTTTTTGCTGTAGCGGAACCCTAAACAAGCGTGAAGGTCACTCACGGAACTCCATGCATTGATCCATGCGTCCAGTGACGTACGAGAGGTAGAAGCTATAGACTCATTTCCCTAGCACGGCAGAGTCTCCATAGGGACGACAAAGCAGGCAAAGATGACCAATTATAATATGAAATTTGGCCACTCCGTAGCTCTGATATGGGTTTCCCATGAAGAGCTATAGCATTTAACTATAAGTAGGCAACAGTAAGTTATTGTATTTAACCAAACACGATGGGGAGGCGGTCGTCGACGGCCGCTTAGCCCCCGCCACCAACCCAGAAAATTTATCACGTGGATACCCTCAGATATATACGCGTCTTTTATTTTCCTTAGCAGAGTGTTCAAAGAATTGAATTAACTAAGTAAATCATCAAACGTTTTCGAAACCATAACCTTAATCATTTTCGATAACGCCCTAATCCTCGGAGTTGAGTAATGCCATGCATAGGGGGCCTACGGTATATTATAGCCATAGGCACCTACAATGCAAATATGCCAAAATTACTAACAACAAAAATGATTCAACACAGTAGATCTATGCAAAAATAGACGAGTAGTTGCTGAATTTCGTTCGATGGTGATTTTGTACGACACTGTCTGGCGTAATTTCGCACGTTAGTTTATTTTTACTGGCCAGCTGTAGAACCCCTGGCAGATGCTCGCGGAACCATTGGGTTCCGCTGAACCCCGGTTGAAAATCACTGGTCTACTGAATGAGCGCTGCATGTGTGTTAAGTCAACCTTCCTTATTGATATTGAATTATCGGTATTAGATGGGGGCAAATCGTCCAAGCTAAGGGAGCAAATCAGCCAGGGGGTGAACAAGCCAGACGGCGAACGAGCTAGGGGGCGAATCGTCCGGCGACAGTCCAAAGTAGGATACCCTGATTTAATATGACGTACCTCAGCAGATTCATAATAAATCTTTATATTCAGTTTTGTTGCTTTATGGTGAACCGTGCAGTATTTTGAAATTTATCGACTTCATAAACCTTCAGTACTTTATTAAGAAATTGCAACACAATGCTAATATTCCACAGCCTCCACAGAGCAGTCATTTTCTGTTTAAATTTTCAGTTGTGCAAATAAACAAGATCGACCTAATCCTAACCTCAAACCTGACCCTAAACCTATCCCTATCACTAACCATATCCCTACCCCCAAGCCTGAACCTAACCCTAACTCGAAACTTTCACGCAAAAAAAATGTGAAAAACAACTAAGAAACATCATTGTGAGTCTGCTGAGGTACGTCATATTGCTTAAATCAAAGTATCCTGTTTTGGACCGGCGCCGAATCGTCCAAGGCGAACGGGCAAATCAGCCAGGGACGAAAGAGCCATGGAGCGAAAAAGCCAGGGAGCGAAACAGCAAAGGAACGAAAAAGCCAGACACCGGTGGATTCTCCCCAATGCCTTAATATTAAGTTATAATTATTCTGCGTTTTACACCTTAAATGTGTAAACTCTTTCTCCGGTGCCACTCAAATAGTACATCAAATACATTTTGGAAGAATATTGTAAACAAAACACGCTCTCAGAAGTACCATAGAATAAATAACATCGCAGTGGGTGTTTAGTAGGGCTGTGCCATTCGTGTGATTTATTATCCGAGTACTCGATAAGCTGCTTAATAAAAAAGAAATTTGGGCAGAGCCCAACGTACGTGAAGCCGCCCAAGGAAAAGATGTACCCCTTTCCCAGAAAATTTTCAGATTTTCTGGGTGTAAAATAACTTGTTTTGGTGCATTTTTGGCACTATTATGAGTAACTGAGTAGGCTCCTAGGAGTGGGGGAACATGCTAGGGATGGGGGCACGTGCCCCTAGTGCCCCCCGCCCAGGCTATGTTTGTTAGCATTAGTCACCATAGCATGTATGTGACTGCAGTAACTCTGGAAAATCGTTTTCTTTCCGCGACCAGAAGTCGCGCGAACGCTATATATACAGGGTGGGCCAAAAAACCCGGACGTGTACAACTTGCATGTCTCAGCATTTAAATATTTTTTGCCTGATTTACACAAATCTGCCCCACCCCTAAAATCATGCTAAATTGGCAGTAAACCTGTAAGCGAGAGCGAGAGCGAGCGGTAGCCAGCGAGAAACGGGACGAGCGACAGCGAGCGAGATTTTTCCCCTGAGCGAGCGACAATACATACGAGCGAGTCGAAGCGAGCGAAATTTAAAACAGCACATGATTTTTCACGCGCGACAGTATGTAATGCTTTACGCGTTTAAGCTGTCGTCGAGGCGTCTGTCTTACTGTGTGTGTCTGTCGCTCTGTCTGTCTGTCCATCGTATATACTCTGCGACTGTATCAAAATGGTGCAAGCTAGGATCACCAAATCTTCACTGTCGGCAGCCACAAATTTAACTCGAGTTTCAGGATCTCAAAAACGGGTCAAATGGGCCAAGGCTAGGGTAGCATGGGGCAAAACGCCTACAATAAGCTTTATGTCAGCTGCAAGATAGGCCTACTACAAAAATCAGCGACTTTGAACAACCTTGAAACCCAGATCAAGGGGTTTATTAGAGATTTTGGCGTTTTATGCTGGGGAAAAAATTAAATGTGAATTGCGCCGAATTGGCTGGAAATAGACAAATACAACATGCATCTAAAATTGTTAGCATTAAACGTAAATTTCAGCAGTTGAAGTTTCGAATTTTCGACCCCCGATGTTTGGGAAGACCTCAATCACCTTTACCTTGGGTATCACACACTTAAACTTAAAGGAAACCAACTATGGAATCGACTTCTATGTGATTTAATAAAGAGCATAGGCCTAATGTCTTTCATCATTTAGGAAATTATAAAAAAACTACTCAATATATACAGGGTGCGACAAAAAAAGTAAACCCCTGTTGTATTTTGCAGAACTTTAAGCATTGACTTAAAATTTTGTAACGGAATCTTGCAATTTCTCGCTTTACTCGCTCAGCGAGAAAAGCGAGCGAAATTTACCTCCGAGCGAGCGAGAAAACGGCTAGTGAGTCGCTTACGGGTCTAATTGGCAGTAACGCATGAATTTAAGTTGATTTTCATTCAGCATACAGTGAAATATCAACAGCCATTAACACATACGTTGAGTTTAAATGATACTCGACATAGACAGTTGCCCAGTTTTTGCATTCATAACTGTCATCAGTCCTTTGAGGCAGCTGATCGATCGCTGGAGTCAATGTGTTCAGGATCAGCTGAGCCCAGCATTGGATTAGCGCACACGTTTTAGCTGGTCAGTTACTGAAATTTTGTGACCATGCTATCTGATGCAATGCCCACACACTAAATAATTCACAGAATTTAAATCTGGACTTTTTAGCAGTGAGTTTTTGAGTTCATGCAATGAACCCGGGCACATGGGCGTGCAGGCAAATGCCTTATTTCAATGAAGATTTACGCAAATTAGACAAGGAATATTTAAATGCTTCACTATGCAAATATGTCGTCTATTCTTTACAGCCTTCTAAAAATTTCGACGTATAACACGTCTTTCTACCACTAACCATCGCTGAGTTATCAACATTCAAACAGGTCCGATTTTTTGGCCCACCCTGTATAGCCGTCCGATACAGGCGGTACGGTCGGCCCACCCTAGCGATAGCTGGGCTTTTTGTTTGGCAATGATACAATTTTGTACTTATTTTTTATTTAACATTTTTCGATGAAAAACGAAATATTTCAGCTAAGTTTTTTGTTGTACAGTGAACTTTGTCGACGTATTGACGTGTCACTAATTTTATCCGTTGCAATGCAGTGGGCCCTTAATTGCCAGAAATCGCCACAATTGCTGTTGTAACAACGCATGTATTGACAATGATGAAGATAACGACAGGTCGTCACCATGACGGCGGCTATTAGTATAGTCACTACCCGTACATAATGGCCAGCGAAATTACATTAACTATTATACCGCCGTTCAATGCTTGCACGTTAATCGTTACCGACTTATCGTAACCGTTATAATGACGTTTCGCTAATAATATGCGTTGCGCAAGGTAATCGCAAATTCGGCGCAGTAAAGTTCCACGCAGCAATTACGTAATGCTGTGCGTTCGTTTATTGTACAAACATAGGCCTACTGTCAATTTGCTCAGTTCCTATTCCACCCTGGAGTAGTATTACGTGCACGTTTTTATTCTGTTTTGCCACAATGGAGCTCGTGAGACATATGAGAATCCTGTTAGTTCTTGGACTGTTGCTTAGTCGGATACGCACGACAGGCAAGTAGCGGTAGTCTAGAAGCAAACGAGTTGTCCTTATTCCTTATCCATAACGGCAAGCTCACAGAAAAGTACCGCAACAAATGCAAGATTAATACGGCTACTAAAACTCTGAAAATAGGACAAAAACCAAACGGAAATCTGTTGTTTTTCGACAACGGTAGGACAATCGGCATTTTTATCAATATTTCCTAATTATGTATGATGAGTGTACAGATGGTCAATGGGTAGCATATCAGAGATCAGTATGGAACTACCACACGGCGGACCTGGCAATTGACAACAGCACGTCGACATGCTATATATCAGGCCATGACATCGGCGCCTGGTGGTTTGTTGACCTCGGACTTCAGCGCGTCGTCGACGCCGTCACAATCTCCGGTGCGTTGATTCTTCCGTCGAGACTGCTGCCTTCATGCATTCAAGTAGCAACAAAAGTGACCCGGACATTATCGACCGTAAATCGAAGATGTACATGATCAGATTTTAATAACTTTTAGGTATGAATATTCCAGACACAACTGGCCACGAAGTGGCTGTTCAAGTTCCCATCTTAGCGAAAGTCTGTTTCTGCACCACCTGGAGAAAATGAAACAAGCAAAATATGCGTTTAAAAGGACAAACATCAATAACTTTTATCATTCCCTCCAGATATGTGGCCCCAACAGCCCTGACCTCAGTACCGGTACATTGACAATGTTTAGAGTGTCATGCACCAACGAGTTTTATCAGGAGCTGTTTAGGAATGTTGATAAACTTGAGAAGCGACTGGCAGAAATCTGTATTTCAGTTCAATTCATTTCCGTCGATATGAACAGGCCTTTATTAACACTTGTGGCAGGTGCGTTGGACGCCTTTCAGATACGCGTTGGCAACGAGTCATCAGAGGTGGGGCGACGCGACGCCTTCAAAGACAACACGCTCTGCTTCTACTCACTGGGCGTTGATACAAGGGTGATGTCCGCCGGCGACAGCCTGATCCAGCTGGACTGCGTACAGCCGCGCGTTGGCCGCTACGTTAGCATTGAGAACGTCGACCCCGTGTACCACTCACAGATGAAGCTCTGCCACGTCGATGTTCACTATCGCTGACGATTCGATACTGATCTATGACTCTGCGACACAGCTTCTACACGCTGTGTCCGCCCAAAATCCACGACGTTATCAATTGTGACTCGAAGAAGAATGACTAGATTCAACAGTTTTTTTTGTAGAAACACTCCCGACACAACTGGCCCCCGAAATTCCCAAATGACTGTTGAGGTTTGCACCTCACCCAGCGTCTGTTTTTAACCTTTTTTTCGATCACTTCAATGCCTATTTCTTGTGTACCTTTTTCCCCAGGTATTACAGAAGCATGCCGTGTGTGAGGTGGGAACATGAACAGTCGTTTGATGGCCAGTTGTGTCAGGAATATTTGTAGAAAAATTATTTAAATCTGATTATCCTTCTTCACGTCTAGACTGAGTTGACAGTATATGCCTACAGTGACCAGCTAACAGTACAAACAAGACGATACATTTCATTAACAACTGAATAACATCAGGCTGCAGTCGCATTATTTGGCGGCGTTAAATTTCTCATCACACCAGCAGTAAGAATTAGATTTAACAGAAGGCAGAGGCACAACTAATTTTATATCTCACATAAGACTTGTGTGCCATAGCCATATCACATAGGCCTATCAGTGATTACTACATGCACTAGGGGCAGTGCAGGTACTCCTAAATCAAGCACCGACTGCAAGAGGTAACATTTCATTAACGGACATTTCTAAGGGTAAAAAATTTACAAACAATATTATGTTTCTGGTACTAAAAGAGAGCCATGACAGTTTGCAGAGAAAATGATTTTCCAACTGATAACTGATCTCAAGAGAAAGAATTTTGCTGTATGCAGAAATAATTTGTCAATCACTTCTTATACAAAACCAATATAAACTTCATGGTTGGCAGATTAGGACAGTTAAAGCAAAACCATGCATAGTAAATGGTGGTTCAATAATTAATTCCTAACATAATCAGCAGCCACTGTATACCCATGAAGCTCTCACTGCAGTGCATACTATTGTATTGGCCACAGTCACTATTACAATCATTAACATAATAATTTACTTATATACACTGTACAATATGCAATCACAGTTCATCAATGACCTAGGCTACACGCTTTGCAAATGTCATGAGTTTAAATGCATGATATGCTAGAGTAGGCCTATAAAAGTCTAAAATTTCACTATTGTACACAGTGACTGCTTTGTAAATGAACAGAACAGTTTAGAAGTTCTACTGTAAGATTCATGCTTCAGGCACTCACCACGCACAAAATGCTCAATGGAATAGTTACTTAAATACACAGATATGCATGTTTGCCGCAAAACACGTAACATGGCAAATTCCCTAAGTGAGCGCTTTTAGACTTTATAAACGAAATACACAATTAACAATGTAACAACAAACAATGAAAGTAAGAATAGAGGTGACCACAAAAATCTACTTACAATTAAAACAATGCTGACAAAAAGCCCAAAGCACACACACCTCATTCACCCATTAGTGAGCATGTACATGTATGATAATGATAACATGCACAGAAAGGGACCATTTGTGGGAGGGCTGTTACATTTAGTACCACAGAGGGAAAAGAATTGGTGGGCACCTCATGTAGTCACTTGCTAACTGTTCAAAATCAGCCAAAATGTAACAAACTACCCATCTAGTAGTACTCGCACATATCACTTTCTGTTATATGGCACAAGCATACGAGCAATGAACAGGCATCTGTTAATGTGAAAACTAACGATAATGAAATACACATCACTGGAATTCATAGCGCACAGCACTATGGCTCAGAAAATTTTCATGCAGACTTAACGGTAAGACAAGACTAAGTCAAATGCCCCAAAATGACCATAATGATAATGTTTCCTGCGCATCAGATTTTAATGTTCATGGTGTAAAAAATATAGCAATTTACTATCTAGCTACCAGCATGCAGCAACAAATGCAACGTTTTCGGTCCAAGCCTCACTCTGAACTAAGATGTCATATAACCACGACAATGATGCATTAGAATTAATTATCACACAATGGAAATTCTAAAACTATACAGAAAACAATCACGAGAAATTCCAACAAAATCCACCTAGAACAATATATCACCAACCACTGTGTAACTAAGTCTAACAACAACTAACGGGCACTATCGTTTTGGTAATGCACTTATAAGCAGAGCGTGTGAGTATTATTTACTCACAGTTGTGACAACATTTAATGACAAAGTACAATGCTTTGAAACAACAGCACAGAAACAAAGTTCTCTTAACCAGCACAGAAAAAAATTCAACTCCGAATTCTCGGGTAAGTCATGGATTACTAACATTCTGTTGATCGTATTCTGAACTGCAACTGTTGTGGAAACAAACAACGTTGATGATTAATAAAATTAGTATAACCCGTAAGCACAGTATGAAAATATCGCTGGCCAAAAAAATGATGCAGGAAGGAATCACTGCCATTAAAAGCAATTCCGACTATTCCTACAATTTTCTCAATCTGTCAGTCTGTCTGTCGTCTGCCTGTCTGAAATCGTTTGATGGCTTTAGATGCCATTTGGCAGAAACACTTGTGGGGTCCAATGTCATATTGTTAGATGGGGTCCCTGGACCCCAGAGGAAAGGCAGATTTGGGAGTCGCACCACCCCAACCAAAACATCCAATTCTAAATTGCTGCTGCCACCTAGTGAATGGAATGAGGAGTTGCACAGACTGGCGACAGTGATTCCATCTCTTACCAAATTACTTTGACTTGATAGAATAAATGTACTGCAATTGTTAACTGCTACCTATTGACCCGTGAGCGCCGAGCTGTTGGTGCAACACGCAGGTGCTTCCTACGCCGTTTAGTCCAACGGTAACGATGATGACAGAACTGCATACCAAAACCACACACGACGACCGCCGTACCTAGTACTGCAACTGACTGTAACAGAGAGGCATCTGCGCTGTCAAAAACCAACCCCGTTGACCCATCGTCACCCGACAGACTGTTGTAATCCGAGTCCATCCCGACACCACCTGACGACTGTCGAATTCCACGTGGAAGAATGTCCGGTCGTCGCACGATGAGCTGGTTGACATCAATATCATCACTGTCCACCGACAGCAGATGCTGCTGGAACAAATTTCTACAAACAACACAACTGCCTTAATAACAAAGCCACAAAAGTAATGAGTTTCTGCAGTTGAGCTGCAGTTTCTGAGATAGTAAACAAGTTTGTAAGAGGACGTGAACATCACATACATGCACGAGTATCATTAGATAATTCACATTTACGCTAACCCTATACATTTTAGTACAGTAAAGAACAATATAACATGTAAGTTAAGTGTATTATTATTAACAACAACACCAATAGTGTTAAACATATATCCCACATTAAAGCAGACCACAACAAGCAAATGCAGTGAAAAAAATTTCAGTAACACAACTCTCTCCTTCGCAAGTATTTCACACAGCACATATTTAGACAGCAGGCTTTTTAATGTTGCTTCAGATAAAAGCGTGTATAAATTCAACTCATTAATGTATCAAGTAGTTGTATGAACATTTACTGCAAATTAGAAGATGTGGCAATGTGCTGACTGTATGCCCAGTAGAAAGAATTCAACATGTGTAGTTTTTACACAATAACTAACGAATAACAGTCATAGTATTGACATTGGATTTTACAGACACTTAGCTGGTTCCATACATACAGCATTAGTAAATAACGACAGGTAAACACTATAAATTCATGCAAAATATGCCTTTACAATTAACTTAGGGGGCATTCCCAACCACGAAAACAAAGCAGCTGAGCTAAAACAGAGAAACACAGCCGCAGGCAAAAGCACAAGTGAAGCAGAATACTGCACTTGGTTAACTTAATTCAGGGAGTTATTGCCAGTTTATCAGCCAATCCAACTAGAAAGACTGCTATAGTGAATTCAGAGTAATAATAACTTTGCCCAAACAACTCATACTCAGGACATCCCACCAAACTCTATTAACCAAAATCTTAAGAGATTACGGCTACAAGTTGGCTTTGGCATGACTGGTCATGCTCTGAGGCATGACAGTAATCTTGCAACTAACTCATTATTAGGGCCCACAGTTTTCCGCGGACCACGGAATTTCGAGCCAAGCCGTGAAATTTGCCCTATTCTGTGGAATTTTGATATTGCAGCGGAATTTTACAGAAGTTAAGAAAGGACCGATGATTAGTACGATTGTCGATTAGTACGATTGTACTAACTATATCACGCAGAAAAATCAAACTGAACTGCCTAAAACTTCATCCATACTAATAATTACTATTGTGTACGGCACAATCGTAAATTAACACAATGCAACTAATTGACAAATTGCACTTTTGAAAAAAAAAGATCAATAATTTCCTTTGTATTTTTCTAGCATAACTGAGTGATAGCCACAATCCAAAAACAGTTTTTTTGAACAGAATAAAGCTTAGTTTACACACAAATGAAAGGCCGCGACAAGCTGCAGAATTTGGACCATTTTGCGGCGGTAAGCCGCAGAATTTTGCAAAATGGCCTGCGGAATTTGGCAAAATTTTTCGCACAAAACTGTGGGCCCTACTCATTATGTGCACACACAGGATGTCAGTGTGCTAAAACTGTCAAACGGTGCATGTTTGCCAGCCAGTACATGATACACTGACAATGAATTTGTAATCAAAAGCAGAACATTCTACGTTTACCTGGCCTTTAATCAAATTTTATCAACACCTACTGATGATTGTTGGCACTTAATATTTGATCATTAAACAGACTCGGTGCACACTGTAAGTCGTTGCATATACCAAAGTGTTAGAATAGTTGCATGCATATGCTAACTAACAAATACAAACAAACGTTGAAAACACAAAAAACCAAGCAAAGAAGCATTAACAGAATGGTGGTCACCCAAGAATAATCTGCTACAAATGACGAAGCACTCAACTGCATACAAATCACTAAAGGGTGGCCACTAATTTCAAGCAGTGCCTGCACTTTTACAGTTACTCCATAAAAAAACACTACATCCACATGACGAACTCATGCAACAGCCAAAAAATTCCTGTTTAACATTTGTGAAGACCCCAATAAACTTCTGCAGACATTTTCATCTTTCTTCACGTTTTTTGTCATATTTCCTACGATTCTTCTCTCCTATTATAATTTGGTGACTGACTTGCCAGAGACCCAGACTCGCAGAGAAGTGGTCACCCAACAGGAAAGAAATGGTGAACAGCGAAATCGATATAACTACAGCATGTGAGCCAAACAAGCAACAGACAATGCCAACACAAGACACAAGCATTAGCAAGCCAGAGCGAGCACAACAATGTGGTTTACCTGCAAACATAACACAGAGTCCTAGAGACGACTTTCATGCACAACTGCTTTTGATTCCTCACTACACAGACAGACAGCAGCAAGTACTGACACACAAAACAAAAGCCCAGCTGTTGCTAGGATTGCTGACTGTACTGCCTGGCAATATGTGAGGCACTATCGCTGTTTGGTGAAAAGAGGGAGAGTCGGCATTGGAGGAATCAAACAGGGCGCTGGATAATCGTAGTTGCCTGCTAATAGCAACCATTCAGTTGATACAGTTTGGTTGTAATGCGCCATGCAAATTCTGAGGTTGGGAAGGCACAACTATTTTAAAATGGTACAGTTGGATAAAGCAATGGTCAGATCCTATAAACTATTATGCGACTAACTAAAGCAATATGGCTGTAATTCGCAATGCAAGTATTTGGGGGAGCAGAGAGAACCCCGGCTTGGGAAGAATGGGAGATCCAAATCACTACTAAACGTAGCTGTTGAGCAACCCTATTTACTTGTTCAGACAGTTTTCTGGTGGAATGTAAATTTCATTCAGAATTTGCACTTAACCACAATACATGTGTTACAGACAACGGACAGAAAGAAGCCTGTGATATACTACTGTCAGCCAAAAAGTCAGCCAAGTGCATGAGACTCCCCATACTAAATTTTCTTCAAAGTTCAAAGTCACGACACAAAAACTAAAACAAGTATCAACAATCCGGCACAACAAAATTTAGATGTTGTGTCCTAGTTGAAATCAGTGATCACTTGCAAGCCTACATCGTAACTGGTAAAAAAGAAGAAAACAAACTTTAAAAAAATGCAAGAATATCTAACGTGTGACTTCGACCTTGTATCAAGTCATGTGGCATAACATTGTGCATCATTCATCAACCTTTACCTACATGCCAAATTTCATTAAAACTGAAAAAAAAATTCGTGGATGTATGGTAATGAAGACTGACTATATGAGGAATGATGTATATCTGATATAACTGATGAAGATATTAACAACGTTCATCATGATAAACTGAGAAAGCATGAATAACGCTGTGCCATAAATTCTGAGAACTGATAAATGCAGATATAATTACGACTAATAATCATGAATTAAACAGTGGTAATTACTGCATAGATAAAATAGTACTAAATGTTGTACAATGATTATAATTCAATAATTATACAAATATTTTTTCCAAACATGCAGGCAGACAAGAACTAATGCAATACAGCAGTGCATTCATTGCATCAGAATGCTGGGTGACCACCAGACTGAGCCCACTGAAACAATGCCTTCTCTGCAGACAATTTCCATCCACTGGGAAGAAAAATGAACAAAAATAACAGCTAGCATCAGAGCACGGTAGTCACTGGTCAACTTACGTCTGTGCCGAGACATTGAGTGGGTGTGGCTGTGCCCAGATGAGATGTGGACATGTAGGCATGACTCTAGCACGTGCTTCACTCACACTGTGACTATCAAGAACTTTTGAGTACCGATATAGATGATTGCCTGCAAACACAATAAACCACTTGTGAAGTCCCAAACAGTATTAACCAAATAGCAACCAAAGACTTCAATCCAGACAGAGTAGTGGCTGAGATCCACCAGAAACCTAGCCAAAATGCAAGAAGTAAAAATTACAGCAATTTAAAGTCAGCAAAAATATCAATCACAGTAAGTAAAATATATTCCATACAGTATTACTACCCCATGCCATTACCACTACTCTAGTGGGTCCACTTGTCTGTTAGTATGGACAGACAATAAATGGCATATGCCAATAACAAATATATGCAACTTTCAAAAGTGTTAAAAAAATGGCAGACACATGAGTAGGGCTGCCGTTACCGGGTAATTCGACCGGGTAGTTTAGCGGGTACCCGGGTACCCGTCGGGTAGTAAGTAAGTATGACACTGTTGTACAGGGGGGGAGGTATAGGTCTATTTTCACTTTTTCATTTGATCTTCAGCTACTGATGCAAATATCAAGCATAAAACTAAATGCTGCTAAAATGACTGTTTATTATTGCACAACTGCTCAATTAAACCAAAAAAAATAAATTCTGCATAAGCTAAAAAAGGAAAGTGACGCTATGATTTACGAGAAACGTTTGAAGTTTACACGTAAACTAACTTTTGAGTTGTGGCGGTGATTTTGGAGTTTTATTCAGAGCTATGCGGTGCGTTCAACGCGTTTTCTGTTGTTTTGTTCTTCTTTTTCTCTGTGTTTCTTTGTCTGTTTGCTGCATTTTTATGCGAAATAAACTGTGTGTGGGACCACGAGTCCTCCAATATTTAGAGATGGAACAGCGCACTAATCGAAAATTCGAAACTTAAAAGTTACAGCATCAAACGAAACAACAAAATTATTCAAAAATGTAAAACTAGTGCTAGTAAAATAAATGGAATATTTAATATTAATTAAAAAATAATTAAATTAAATAGTCTATGTGGGTACCTGGGTAGTAAAAAATTACCCGGGTAGTTTATTACCTGGGTACCCGACGGGTACCCGAGTACCTGCGGCAGCCCTACACATGAGGCAACACAACAGCAAACTGAGACATAGAATTTAACTAATTAACTTACCAAATGCTAAATCACAGTCTGCAAAAATGCGCATAACATGTAATGCAAACGAAATATGCAAAAATATGCAAAAATGTGAGCCCAGAGCAGAAATGACAATTCACCTAGTTATTGTGCACTCAGCCAATGCACTGTGCTACCCTCACCCTATCCCTAACCATGACTTTTTTAGCTGAAAAGCGGCACACTGGTTTCTCCTGTCACTGGGAACGTTCACACCAATTTTGGTTTAAAGCCTTTACGTTTCCAAGTTAGAAAGTGCATACGGGACAGACAGACAGACAGACAGACACACAGACAAGCACAACCCATAATGTGACCTATTAGGAGTGCTGCATAATAACACAAGGACAAAACTGGCAACCTTCGCGACGACTGAGCGGAATATGACTAGAGTCGAGTTCAGTCGCGGGTGACCTTCGTTCCTCGAGCACTGGCGGCATGTTACCATGAACTGTGTACTCCAGTAGCGCATCAAGCAGCCAGAAACAGTCTGCAGCACATATATATATCACACATGATGCCACAGGCCAACACTGTGAATCAGCCTTTCTGTTAGCTCGTCCAAGTGCAAACTGAAAACTCACTATTTCTCTGTGTGTTTTAATGATTTCTAACTTCTGATTGTTTCATCGTGAGATTTGTAATGCACTCCCGGTCCGGAGTCGTGTAGGGAGGACACTATAACTTTTGCTACTAAACTAAAGTAAACTATATTTGAGACAAGCCAGCATTGACTTTCAACAGACATTTAAGTGGCTGGTAGATACACTTGTGTTTGGGTGTTGCAATAATAACTTTAAATTAAGACTTATCAAGTTTTCCTACTTACTTACTGCACAGAGCAGCAGACCTGGTAGAGTCATACTATTTTTCACAAATCTACAAGTTTCCGATAATGAATGTAATACATCCGATCAATGGAAATTCTGCACAGCTGTAAAAGCATCCAGAGCCATCAAATTAACACAAGTCATGCACATTACACAAGTTGACAAATGCTACTAAAAATAAATAAATAGATGTTTGAAGTTTTGAGGTCAGTTTCTAAGATATTCAGAATGTGAGTTATGTCTCACTAATGTCTCACTAGTGCCCACATCAGCCAGCCTGTGTTTCTTCCAGTACTGTCAAGTAACCTAGTAACTGCAGGTTTGAATGGCTTTGTTACAATAAAAACAATGACAAAGGAGATGGCAGGAAATAATTATGCAGTAAACATTCATTACATTTATCCAAGATGGGATCGAACACAAAATGCCCAGTAAATTTTGGTCAGGATGAATCAGCTTGTTTCGTTGCTAGTCTGGAAGCGACTAGAAGATAGTTTTGCCTGTATATGCGAAGCGACAACAAAAACAAAGATTACGAGATTATGAAGCAAAGAGTCAAAGATCTTGTATGATCACACCTTTCACTGGGAACTTTGAGCAGCCAACTGAAGAGATTGTCATAAACCTGCCTAATCACCGAAACGGTGAACGCTGAAAGCAAAAAGAAGATTCAGATTAAGTTTGCAGTACCTTTCTGCAAGTGACTGTTGTCCAAGCAGTTGGAGTCGCCATACAAAGCAACACGACCACCGATGACTTCAGCACCAGATTCCGACATGCTTCGGACCTGATGCAGGCCGAGAATTGGCACTCGTGCTGCAGCCAGACTGCTGCCCATTATCACCTCATGTCCCTGATTCTTCAAGTCTTCTCGAATGATCACACCTCCTGCCGGGAACTTTGAGATGCTCGTCCCCGATGCATAGTACACTGTAAACAATATCAAAGACAACAGCGGTATAAGTTCAACCAAATGTGCAAAATAAATAAAGAAGTGTAAACTTTGTCTGTATTGACATAAAATATATCTTGTCAATTACGGTAATGTCAGTGCATCAAAGCAAGAAAAATGCTGTTTTATTTTTATTTTAACTTTGGTTTAATTGGCCATAAGCCGAGTTGCAGGAGATTAGACTAGATCTCCCTAAGTAAATCAAGAAGCAGGCGGGACTCTGAACCAACAGTGTCAAAGTGCTGAAATCCAGTTCACAGTCTGTGATCAAACCAGCAATGCTGTATATTAACTTATGTATGTCATTAAATTATTATAAAAAAGATACAGAAAAAATACCGCCCTGCAAACATAATATTTAGTCAAGTATAGTATCCAGTTACTGAGCATCTCAGGAGTTCATAGTAACTCGGGTTACCACACAAAAGTTAAGCTTAGTTTTCTGTTGCCACCTCACCACCAGCAGATTTTAAATAATGATTAATTGATTACTTAGTAGTTATTTTCTGCAGCCCTATTGTAAACAATCGGCTTATGTGTAAAACGACAGTTTCAAATGCAAACAGTTGCTACTCACTGTCATGAGATCCGATTTTGAAATCACCCTCATACACGTGATCACTGCAACATCAGACAAAGTCAACAAGTAATAGCAAATATACTGCAAATTCTACACTCAATGTGAAAATAAATGGGAAACAATTTTTAACCACCAGTATCAGGCATCCACCTTTCAACAACAAAAAATTCCAACAATGCAGACACAAGTAAATCATAATGCAATGGTGCAAAATGTAGATTCACCAATGTAGCAAATCATAAATCATTGACTTCCGATGCTTGACTAGTTTTAGCGTGCATTATTCTTCTCTACTTCTACGAACATTCACTTGCTATGTTTACTATTCATGAATTAGGATCATCCCTAAAATGATATGCTACAAGGAAAGTAACATCCTCATAAGGAAAGGATAACTATTTGGCACACAAACAAGTTACTAGCTTTCGAAATGTGTGCAGTTCACCGACAGAAATATTCACAATCACAAGTAATACTAGAAATATTGAATAACAAATACTAGAACCGAGAATCATACAATCCAGCAGTGACACGGCACTAACCTGAATGCCATATTCAGTGGAGAGATAAGATCATTGAGAGCCGGAATATTTGCACCACCGGTATCAGGCATCCACCACTGCCTGCAAGTGCATTACAGCAGAATTATGAATAAATGATTAAAACAAAACATGTGCTGCAGTCAATAGCTGGACTGAAACATAAAAGTATAGAACTGCCATTGTCACCACTGAGAACTAGATACAGTAGTAATTGTGAAGCAGATGACTAAGGTCCGATTTTTCCATCGCCAATCAAATCAAACTTGATCTCCGATTTACTGATCTCAGATCAACTTAATGTTTTAAATTGATCGCCAATCAACTGTGTTTCGTTTTTCATAACACTTTTGACGTGATCCACGATTTGTTGATTCACTATCAACAGAGCCTACTTTATGCCAATCTGATTGGCTGACAGCTGACCTCGATTTGCAGTGTTATGCTAAATTACCCAGCATGCCCTGTGAGTGGGCGCGCCGTTGCCAGTAAACGTCATCATAGCAACTATATCAACGATATCGTCCATATTGTCTGCTGTCAAAAATATGTTCTATCATAAATCAATACGGGAGTGTCTATCCATTTTATTTTTTCACAAAAAACCATACACGGTATAAAATGATCAGTAGTGATTGATCGCCATGCCTGAAACTTCATTTAAATGCATGAATTGCTGATCCGACTGGCAAAGTGAAGCGATGTTTCTGGTACGAATAAGCAATAAACTGCAAAGCGCCCTTTTCAATCGTCAATTATGTGACTTGATCGGCCAATATTTGGCCATCAACTTGATGTGAGATCTGATGGACAATCAGTCGCTAATTAGCGATGAAAAAACGGTCATTGAGATGATCTCCGATCAAGTCCCAAAGTTGATCGGAGATCAATTTGATCGGCCATCAAATGTGCATGGAAAAACGGGACCTAAATATTTCATAGTGCCTAGAAACAACAAACTAATCAACCGATGCTAGTTTTTTTTGCAATAGAAAACTAAATTCTTATAAAATAATTAAAGATTATGCCAACCGTGTGTTTTCATCATAGAACTTCACTTTCTCCATGACGCTGACATTGTACCAATCGGCAAAAATGATAAGTGAAAGACCATTGTCAATGTCACGCTTTAACTTTGTAATTTCCTCCGGAAAATATTCCTCCTCTGGATCGACAAGCAACAGCGTTCCTGACAGCACAACAGCAGCAGTCCATCTGTCTGCAAAATGGATGAAATCTTGAACACTTTACATTACTGCTGACAATGATTACAATTTTTCAAGAACTTAACACAAATTAAAGATTAACAAATAATTATGTTAAACTAAAAATCAACAATGGCAACACAAACACTACAGATAGCACTTGTGAGACTTAATAGAATAAAATAAAAACAATATTTACCATATTGAGAAGCGTCAAAGCATGAAAATGGTGCACCTAAAACATCAAACAAATCACATTATTAAATTAGAGTGGTCATACAGCACAACTGTATAATAAAACAATACGAACTACATAAATTGTCAACTAACGACAATAAAAACCTTATCTGAACTAGAAATTTGGAGCAAAGCCCAAAGTGAGTCCACCTGGCGCTTTAAGTCCGATTGGGAGGAAAATTCAGAGGAAAATGGTGAAATTCTCCCAGTAACAAAGTCAAGTGGCCCGAACTCAAATGCATTAGCATACGCAGAACGTGTACTGTCAACTTAGGATGGGTCAACATGTGTGCCTATAACTTTTTTGTTGGTAAACCAAAGTTCACCCAATTTTTTTTGTTCAACGAAGAATGAATTGCCGTTGATAACGCCATTTACTGCTTGTCAATATAAATGAGTTCCAGAGATATTCGCAGTCAAATTTGAAAGTTGTCCTAAATCGCACCAATTTTTGGACATTTTAGGCTCCCAAATTCTAAGGGGGCAGTGACCCCAAAAGCTGTACCCAAGTTAACACCCCCATTTAGCGGCACATCAAGTGGCACTGTCTCATTATTCCAAAAGCTATCCCTTCCGAGCGGCCTAATTAACACATGATATACAGTTAAATACCAAGCGGTGTTTATATATTCTTGACAAAATAACTACCGATCATCTGCTACAGAATGAAGAGCATGAACTTCAGATGCAGAAAAACAATATCACATAAAATAATCCAAAACTACCAGCCATTGTAGTGTTGACATTGTGAATCAGAAGCACTATGTTGGTGAGATCCTGTCCTAGGTGCAGTAGGCTGAGGTAAGCAGTTCGATTTTAAGTTTTAGATTCAAAAGTTCGAAAACTACTAGATGATCTAGTGTTCGCGAACTGTTTGTTCCAGAAAGTAGGAGCAGTGATAAAAAATGAACAAGATGAGGAAGTAGTGGTAGCTAGGGGCTGATGAAGCAGATCGGCTGCAGATAAACACAAATGAATGTACCTAGTACTTCTGTGAAGTATCCATTTGCTCGGAGATGAAGGTACATGTCTCGGAAGTTAGTGTGAATATGATCACCATTCCTGCAACATTTCATGCATATACACTGTCGACCACAAGAAGAGTGTTAACTTTACTTTTCAGACAACTGTGGCAAACTGAGCCAATTTAAATAACCTTTTGCTGCTGCATTCCAAGAATGAACTGTAGCATAAATTGGACGTGTGAATAAAAAGCACAAATCATATAAATAGCTAAAACTGAAAAATTCTAAAGAAATCCAGTACTTACTATTAACAATTCTCACATGTTAACTTCACAACTACAACTACATAACTTTAACTCAGAGTTGGATGCCGCATTGACAGCAAAAACTTAATACAACGTTAACCTTGGGCTGAATGCTACCTTGGCTGCTTAACTGGGTTTCAGCCTCACCAGCTCAAACAACACGAAGGAGATAAGCAGCCAGGCAAATGCCCCAGTCTACGCATAAATCTTCTTGAACCCAATACACCGATATTATTTCATGACCTAGTTGTGTTGCCTATCTCTTGCTCCCACTCAAATGTGATGACCAAAACGTGGCTCAGGTCTGTGTACCCACTCTCAGACAGAACAGACTCGATCATCACAGCCATGAAACAAGCACATATAAACACAATCTACAATGTATTGTCTCGTTACACTCACATAATAAACCGAAAACCGTGTTGAAACGTACACTTAGAGCACCAGTAAACAACACCTTGAATAAACTACTCAGTTGTACAGAATTTGTCACAGCCATCCAGCTATCATGGAGAAGAGTCGACACTCATTTCTGCAGAAGGCGTCAGCAGACGTCGAAATATCAAGTTTTTAACATAATAAAGGTTGGAGAAAGTATTTAATAGTCCATAGTAAATACCACCTACCAGTCTAATGGATCATTCTTCATGCGGAGGTTGTCACGAGGGAAGTAGCCTGGGGGATAGCGCAGGTTGTGGTATTGGTCCCAGAGAAGACGCTTGTTACGAGGTGGTGTTGGAATGACCTTCACTTTGACCAGAAGCTTCACAGTTTTCACACGAGGCTCTGTTTCTCCATCCTAAGATCATGCAAGCCACGTTCAGTTCATTGACACCTTCCATCCAAATTAACCAGCAAACTTTAATTGTTTAGTTAAAATAGTAATCGCACATTTAAAAAACAATTAAAATACAAACGGAAATAAGACTATCCTGGCCTATCAGCCACCAAATGCAGCACAATATCATACAAGTCATGAGAGTAGCCACTATAAGACACCTACATAAATTTGTAACAAACTGCATTATATGCATGAAGGCAATAAACACTACAACTGCAGACTGAAACATGATACTAAATCACTAGTCATAAGCCATGCAAATAAGTAAACACTAATTTATTCAGTGCATCAATGACAAAAACATGGCTCCTACTACTCTGCAGAATTCATTTTCCCCAACTTTTCTCTGACTTTCCAGGACAATATGAATCGTTTTCCCTGACTAATTTATTCATGCGAAATACCAATGTCGGTTTTCAATTGTTTACAATCGCACTAGAAACAAGGGTGGCAGAACAAATTTAAAAGTAGAGACACAAATAATCTGCGAGTGAAGCAAGCAGAAAAAAATTTGTGAACTGTTGTACGCAATCTGCATAGAGGAGTTCAAAATTTTTTCTGCATCGTTGTTAACTTTTGCACCCTGGTACTTTTATTTTCCCTGACTTTCCCAAAAGCAGAAACCACGCAAAAAGATTTGGAGCCACGTACACAAAACTTTGCGAAAAAAAGTTTTACCAAACTATCTAAAGATGACAGTAGTGTTGGTATGGTGATACAAATATGTTGGCAATAACTTTGATATGAACTATTAGATACCTATTGACAGAACTGTGACTTCCCAGGTTGCATTATTTGACATGATTGATTAATTAAAAGAAAAACTTACGCCTGGTGGTGACTCAATGGTCATAGTGATCTGGCCCTGGGCAATGCCTTCCCAGCCGGCAGCACGCTTGGCAACAGATATTGACACAGCGACGTAACCAGACCACGGCCACAGCACCGAGGAATGGTGCAGAGCTACTTCTATGTGTCCACCAAACTGTGGGGTGTAAGGTTCCCACACCAGCTGCCAGTAAAAACATACATTTGTATCAGTTAGTAAAAACTTACAAATATTTCTCTCTATGAAACAAATATACAAGTGATGGCTTAGACTACAGCATAACACAAACATCAGACATTTAATGCTCTGTAGGCTATTGCATTAGCTGCATGTTTTGCAGCACAGCTAACAATATTAAGCTTGCAGAAAATGTGGCCTGTGTTACATTGCAGTCTTAATGACAACCATTAATGACAATGAAAAACACTAGCTAGACTTCACTGCCAGTAGAATATACATATCAGATTTAGTAATTAATGCAAGTGACTACGTAGCCATGTGCCTAGCTGTGATCTCTCTCTCTCATTCCTGGACGGGGGAAGGGGGGGTAGGTCACCACCCCGATCTGTTTGAGTAAGTCCCAAAGGCATCGAGTTTTCCTCCTGGCCAGACGTTCCTCCAGACCTGGTCATGAGCTTGGCACTGTAGCACCAGGTGCTCTGCCATCTCGTCAGCGCCATTGCAGTGTGGACAGGTGGCGAAGACCGGGCGCCCGATCCGGTGAAGCTGTGTTCACCGTGCTGCACAACCCTGTCACTAACCCTGACTTTTCTGAGTAAAAAACCGGCACACTGATTACTCGTATCACGGCAAATATTCACAACAATTTTTTTTTTGTTTTTCTGCACCTTGTGGCTGTCAAGTTAGCAGCTCGTACAAGATAGATGGACATGAACCATAATGCAGCCTATTAGGAGAGCAGCAAAATAACTACAAAACAGCAACAGAGATGCATTACCTTGTCACGAAACTTCCCTGTTACTCCCATGCTGTTCAATATTGTCACCTACAGAACACATAAACTTCAGCCATGATGTACACACAGCACTGCTGAAAACCTTACAGGCATATCAAACTCCTCATGAAACGAAATCAACACAGCATTTTGCTGATGCTATAAATTCTACCTAAAACTCCAGAAATGAAGCACACATTTTTCAACCCTCACATTTTAACACATCAACAGCAAAACTGCAAACACATCAGAATCATGCACTGTACCAAACTGAAACTTTCTGGCACAAAGCAGGATATACTTTGAAAGAAGGACCTACATTAACAATTGTTGGCATGCCACCGTAGTAGATCGGCTGTGAGCAGTACGGCCACATATATGGACATTCAGTCAGATCAATGTAGCTGGGATGCAGCGTGACTGTCGGCTTGTGTGAGCGCAATGCCTGGAATGCTCGGACCAGGTCCAGCTTGCCTTGGCCCTGCTCAAACATGTTGATGTCGGGAAGCCGACAAGCTGACACCAGCAGAGCTTGCTTCATTGCCGCTGGGTTCACACTACTGGCACCAGATGGCACCGTGCTGCAACATGCATACACAACAACTTATCAGTGCATCGGCCTCATGCTGATATATTATATAGCCATCCACCTAGCTATAAGACAGCACTTAGTTATGTTTTTGAGTTTCAACTGTCAGTCCACTTTTACATTGCCTACCTAAGCATCATGCCTGGTGCACCTGGTCTGGCTCATAAATCAGGACGCAAGATGTGCATCATTTGTAAAAGGTTTTTGACCTTGATGTTCGAACTTTTGCGATATAACCGAACACACCAGCTACTCCAGCTATAAGGAACGTTCGCACCTGTTTTGGTTCTCAGTGTCTTCTAGTTTTTGAGTTATGGGGCTGTAGACGATAGACAAATGGACAGACAGATGAATGAATGAACAAGACCCTTAACTTAGCCTATTAAGTCAACTGCATAATAAGCAAGCATTCCAAACTCTTACTGAAAAGCAGTGTTCACACAACTTCACATCAAAGCTAAGCTGCACGTTTTTCAGACATCGCTCTGGAAACAATGTGTAACACAACTGCAGATATGCACACAAATATACTAAGATGTTGTTAACAATATCATCTTCAGAATGATAGAAAATGTCATCAGTCGTAACTCACCTCAGAAGCAAAGTGACGGCACCGGCAACAACTGGAGATGCAACACTTGTCCCCGACAGCGACTTGCAGCCACCACTGCATCATCAAAAATAAATCACCTTTTCTTTACATATCACAGATCTTGTATTATACATCTAAAAATACAGTACTTTGTTTCTCTGCTTGGGTTAAAGATGGTGATATAGCTCTTAATAGGACGCCCATCTCAGAGCTACGGAGCGTCACCTGCCATATGGGATCACACAGTGCCACCCAACATTGGTGAACGCGCTCCGCCTTAAACCTTGGAGTGGCTATCTCACGGTTCACAGTGTCAGCCATATAGATGCAGTCTCAAAAAAGCTATGCACTGCAGACTGACCAAAGATAGTTGCAGTACATGTGAGGTTTTACAGCAATGCAAACTGCAACTTTTAGTAACTGCTTTCATTCAGATCATTGCTTAAATTGGAGCTTTATCAAAAAAACTGATCCCATCTCAGACAATGTAGTCATTCATTATCTCCGCCAAGTGAACGTAATGAACATTGAAAAAGGTTAAGAGATCAATCATTCTGTACGTCGTTCTGTGTGTGTGTGTGTGTCTGCGTGTGTACACGATGACTAATAATAGCAATGACGTCAGTGCACCAACAGCACAAGCAGCAACACCGGCTATTACATTTCCATCCCTCCCCTGCAGCGAAGCGGCTCTTCCTTCTCCCTCCCCTTTCCTTGTGTTTAAATCACTTCACTCGCGGAGATATGCACTCTCACAAGCGCCTTCTAGTTTGAAATGAAAAGGTACTACAAGTATGATTGCTATGCACAAGTTTTTGGATGATTTGGTCTTTGCAACAATTCTTTTAGCGCTTTATCACTTTACTTCTATGTTGCACATGATGAACCTGAAATAGAACAATAGTGTACAATACATACTGCAGAGCTGACCCTCGAACTGATGAACCGTATGTAACGATATCTGGCTTCACGCGACCATAACCACCAGGAAGTTCCTGGCACAATACACACTAACAATATTAGCACAATAATGCACATATATTATGTACCAAATGCTGAAATCACTACAAGTAAAGAACAAAAAAGACGTATCGCAAACTGAAACATCCCTGCACAATCAACCACAACAATTTCATGCGAACCGTGGTGTGAAATTTGGCAAACTGAATTTTGGTGCATATCACGTAAGAGCTGCACTGGCTCCAAGCGTCAATACAAATCTGATCATTTGCCACATAGCTGGGAGAATCAACAATGGAAGCCCATTTCAGGACACTAAATCCAATTTATTGCAATTGGCAATTTAAACAATTCCCAAAATTGTTTATGTCAGTCAGAGACACAGAAACATGTGACAGAGCAATCAACAAAATCACCCTAATACATATCAATTACAATGAATTCTGTTCTATTTTGACATACCAGATAAAACCAAAAAATGCAAAATGACCAAGAATGATAAGCAGCAGATAAAAATGTACAACTAATTCTAATCATATACAACCAGCACTGCTATCAGTATCACCGAACAAAACAAGTGTGCCCAGAGACAAAGAAACTGATAAGACCAGGCAAGGCAGACATCACTCACCCATGTAGTCATGCCACGGGATGAGAACTTAGCAATCTGATTGTCAAAATTGATGCCACCAACACCAATAACATCCATCTGATCTGCAGGATTATTCAGTGTACTGCCACAAAAAAAGAAAAAAATGTATCCGTATATATTAAGAGATAAATTTGTTTCAAATCACGTAAGTAACAAACAAAAAATAAGAGGTCAGGGGGCCACAGAGGCATGATAAGTGTTTTGGCAGCAAATGAGTCTTATATGTCAAACTAACCGTAATAAACAACAGCAATAAGTGCACAGTCTGTAATCAGCACCCTTTCAATAATTAATAGAAAAAGAAAAGGTTAATAAAAACACTACCAAACCAATTTAAATGCCATACTGATTTGAAGGAAGCAGGTGAAAGAAGACGTGCCGTTTGGGAAACCCGAAACATAAGAAGAAGCCTGCCATAAAACTGCTAAATGAACAGCAGAAAAAGTCAATCACAAGTCGAACAATAGCCAGTAAACTAATGGCTTTATGCAACAAGAAATGATCATTCAGAAGAAAAATAAGACACAGCATAGAAAGTAACTTTATAATTTGATCTACTAACCCATACAATGGTCCATCATTTCCAATAGCTGACACCATGATGATATTGTTAGCGGTCAACTCCCATACCTAGACCATTAGCCAAACACCAGGACGTTAAACCTCTTATGTATCACTCAAAACTTGTCACGATTTACACATATGTACTTCTGAAGAAATTCACATTTTCGCTAAGTGAAATGATCAAAATTCTACTAACAACATGCATTATCATTGAACATAAGATTTCATATAAATTGAAGAATGACAGATGCCTCAGAAGATACTGTTAACTGAAAGGCACAGACGGGGACCTGTCTCAACAGTTCCCAAAAGTTTACTCTAGATTACGAAAAGTAATTGCAGCCAGCTCAATGCAAACATGAATTACAGCCAGACAATAATAAATGAAATAATAACTTACAATGGGAGCCACAAAAATTTTGTAGCAAGTTTCTGAGAAGGACAGAACTGAATACAACCAGATAATAAAATAAGTAGAGCTGTCAAGGCGTTATATATCTTAACGCATTAACGCAGTGCGTTAATTTTTTTAATGCATTAATTAACGCATAAATTAACGCACGCAGTCCCGTCGAGAGTAACTTACTTGATTTCATTCGATTGTCATATAACCGCACTTTAAGACCGTTCGTACGTCCTTCCGTCCGTCTGACTGTGACATTGTAGTCACAGAAGAGAAATAAACAGAGTTTTCGACTGATCCAACTTCGCATCACTTCAGTTCGATATAGGGCCTATGGCGCATGTTTTCATCCAATGCAACGCACACTTTGATGCAACGCAAGCAACGGACGCAACGCTAGAATAGACACCGCTCCTGTCCTTGCGTTCCGGCCGTTGTGTCCCTTGCATCAGCTGCGTTTTTTGCGTGCTTTCTTGCGTGCGTTGCGTTGGATAGGAGCAAGATCAGAGTCTCGAGGTGGTGAAAAAAACCGATCGGTGAAAAGCAACGGCAAAAAAAAAATCGAAACAACTAACACGTGTACAGCCGCAGTTTGGAAATTATCGTCTCAGTTTCTGTTTCGTTAACAAGCAAATGGCTGCAATCTGTCTGTCCGAAAGTATCACCTCACGTAGACACTCACACAGTTGCTAATTAATGACAAAAAAGCTCGTTTCGTAGCGCGCATTAGTAAGCCGCGACGATTACAGTAGCAAACGGCGATTGACACGCTCAACGTCGTCGATGGACAACTGTTGAAAACGCAGCAAGAACGTGTTGCGTAATACCGCAGTTTAATGGAATATCTGAACTTTTGCTGCACAGAATTTAGTAACTGAATGAAATAAATTTACGCATGTGCGTTAATTTTTTTAACGCGCGTTAATTTTTTTAACACGCGTTAATTTATTAATGCATTAACGCGTTAATTAACGCGTCAACTGTGACAGCTCTAAAAATAAGTATTAAATCCTTACTCGTACTCGGCTTATGCAGCTGATTATGATGTAGGCCGAAATATACAATAACTACATGCTGAAATCACCTTGTCAACAAATGGATGATCCATAAAGTCCGGTCCTCCTATACTCAAGTTGAGGACGTTGATTTTCTTCATGATGGCATAGTTGAATGCATCGAGGAACCACGATGTGTAAGAGACCTAAACAGTAAACCATAGAGTGTGGTAAGACTGAAAATGCGATCGGCTGGGATCCCGGGATTCGAAATCCCGGGATTGCAATCCCTAGTATCAGTTGATAGTGTATGCACCAAAGCACCAACAGTCTTTGGATTGCATAAGCAATACTCGTTGACTTATCTCAATGTAATTAACATACACTGTGTCCAGTAAAAACGGACCCCCTAGACATCATGCAATAAAAATGTCAAATCTGAACAAATTTGAATAAAGTTTTGTACACTTAATCCCCAATAAATTCCTGAAGCAATCGCCAAATTCGTTAAAAAATATTATTTCTTACCAGAATTATTAATTGATGAATATCGATAATGTCAAAATATCTCTGTTACCAATATGGTGTTACATTAAGTAAACTCCCGTGTTCATTTATGTAACTTTAACAAACAACATCTGACTCTGGCCAAATTTTACACTAAGAATGCATCATCTATTGGCAGTCAAAGTGCCAAATTTCAATTAAATGTATTTACGCAAACAATAGTTACAGTGGCTTTTGTGAGGTTGTCTCAAAATGTGAAGTGTCCAGTATTAGGCAACCGTTTGTTTAATCCTGACAACGTCCACAGCTTGCTGGGAAATTCTGCAACAAACTTTTTAGCACCATACTATTTCTTTTGCCTCAACAGTTTAATTAAAGCATGATAATCTGCAGAAAACACCATCTTGTTATCGTGTATGTTATTTTGATTGCATCAACATTCAACAAACATCACTTCCGCTTGAGCGACTGCAGTATGTCACGCAATATTGGTAATAAAGATATTTTGTTATCGATATTTAACATTTGATAATTTTGGTAAGAAATAATGTTTCTCAACAAAATTTGGCAGTCGCTTCAGGAATTTATTGGGGATTAAATGTGCGAAATGTTATTCATATTCGTTTAGATTTGACACTTTTATTGCATGATGTCTAGGGGGTCCATTTTTACCGGACATGGTGTAGTTGTATCACAAAAACCGCGACCAAAATTAACATTAGACTTAACCATAAGTCTAAAAACACACAACTCGCCAATAATAATACAATAAATTCATCATATACATCTGCAGATTTCAGTAATTCCATGGAGGATATAAGTCTATGCAAACCTATAAGACAGGACATACTTTAGAGCTCTGAATCACGTTATCAGTAACATATCACTCAATTATTTTGTACTTGTAAACTGTCAGCAAAAAGCATATCAACCAAGCTATTAATTAACACTGCTGTTTTTTATTTCACCAACTGGAGACAAGCTAACAGCTCACTGACCTGGTTGTTTGTGAATACTCGGAAAATATACAGATCAGCATCTGGTGCAAACCCGAGACATTCCTTGTAACTAGCAATGACTCCAGCAACAAATGTTCCATGGCCGAGTCCTGTAAATTAACACCATTATATCGTCTTAGCGCAGAGAAAGATACGCGACTTCAGCTGCCGACAATTTACGAAATCTCTCTTAGCTATCAATGTTTGAATTTTACAAATAATTTTCAGCCAGCTACATATAATTCTAAATGCTAGGACAGAAGTTACATTAATATCATTAAGAGTTAAGTATTTAAAAAAATGTTTTTTGAATCATTAAGCAAATTACACAAAATAGTGAGCTACAAACATTTACCATCATCAACAGTTTTCTCATTTGTCCAGTTTGTTCTGTCTTTCACTCGATCTTTCTTGAAATGCGGATGATCGGCAGCCAATCCAGTATCAAATATTGCAACTTTTACACCAGAACCTAAAAATGTGTACAGTGTACATAGCAGTTAATATGAACATCATTACAACTGTTATATAATTATAATAACTATAAAAAACCTTTCACTACAGCACTGTTAAAGCTCATAGCAGTATTGACAATGCTCCAAAAACTAACAACTTTAGCACCACATATGAGAGTTGTTCCATTAACTGAGTTTTATATATATAAATTACATTTAAATTAAATTGCAGCACTTTTTTAATTTTCAAAATGTGAAAAATTCTAAATATATACTTTGTAAGGACTCTCATTCAACATCATTGTGGCTTCACAGCCCGTGTTCATTTGGCCACAAATTGCATCACAAATTTAAACCATGGGTTCTGACCACCTAAATCCTACTGATCATAAAGAAATTAGGGCCCCTATCTAATACACTGTTACTTAGGGCCATCTGAAAGCCCATGCCAAACTGCATATCATCATGTCCAACCAATTAAGCATACACAAGCGTAACAGATGCAGACATACAGACAGCACAATAAAAACAACTGTCGCAGTAGGCAGAATTGTTTTCAGCGATGTCACCTACTAATAATCAGCAAAGTCAAAAAAAATGCTATAACATACAATGAAACAGTTGACAGTCAAACTGTCATGGCAAACGCTGTCATTATAAAACACAAGCAAGCGAATGGAAGTTAATGCTAATGTACCAGTAAAGCCCATATTCCATAATGCTTCAGCTTGCAGAGCACTAGTGATCTGCAACAAATCAAATTACAGTCAACTCAAAATTATGATGTGCTACTAAGACAATCACAATAGAAACAGTATTCACTATCTACAACTTATTCTAGCAAGAAAAACTTCTCTGCAACTGGCAATGACATCATATTAGAGCTGTCAAAGCGTTAATTTTTTAAATGCATTAACGCACTGCGTTAATTTTTTAACACATTAATTAACGCGTTATTAATGCACCTAGGCCGTCAAGAAGGAGAGTAGCGGAGTAAGTTACCCCGGGCCTCACAACGTTTGGGGGCCCCACTGTAAAATAGAGAAAATCAGAAACACATTTTAAGACATACAATTAACAATAACTGACATCATAGCACAAAAATCTATTCGCCTGTTGTTGAAATAATTATTCATTCACAGTAGTGACGGAACGGCAGCTACAGTTTAGTTACTTGAATTCAATTGATTGTCAAATAACCGCAGTTTAACGAAATATTGGAACTTTTGTTTCACAGAATTTAGTAAATTAACATAAATTTACATATATGCATTAATTTATTAACGTGCATTAATTTATTAATGCATTAATTAATGTATTAATTTGACAGCTCTACATCATATGCATTCAGCATCTAAATTAAGACAAAATTTAGCAAGAAAAATGTCATGCACTATTATATCTTAACTTCTAAAGGTATGACGATAGACATTTCCTAAATCACTGAAGCAACTCAGACAGGACAGAGAGTGAGTAGGCCTAGTTCCTTAACAGCACATGGGAAGCCATTTTGTGTTAAAACAATGTTAAGAGTAAACCCCAGTTCTGGGCATTTGCTAAAGGCGATCAGACCACATGAGAGTTAGTTACCGTAACCATCAAGCCCTGGTTATTCTGCAAATAAAAGACTAAAATTTCAATCATGCAGACAGATACTAAAATGTGTCCACAATGTGATCAGACCTGTCTTGCTGGAGCAGCACGCAGCAATTTTCGACCCTTTTCCCGTACCGGCGAATGCCAAAAAGCAGCACCCTACAGACATATTGCAACGTCACATCAACTAGAAGTATAGCCCTCATGCAATCGATGACAAGTACACATGCTGCATTTAAAAAGTGAATGTAATCACACACTTTAAGTACAAAAATCAAAACATGAAAAACATGACTACAGTTGACAAGAAAATTTAACTTGGACATCAGGTCAGATGACAAAACGCCTATTAAATACACTTAACTCGAAGTCTCAGACCAACATAAAACTAATTAATGAGTGCCTATGTTTAGTCTCTGTTTCATTATGAGAAATGCTAGCAACTGGCTGACACAACTTACAGTATGACAGGACTATTCTGACAGCCTTAACTGTTACTCCAAGTAAACAACCAATGGAATACTAATACATTTCATGACCCACCAGTGACAGACTCCGACGATTCAGTGACTGAGGTGACTCGAATGGCTGAGAATCATCATCGTCTCCATCATTCACAGCTGTATGATGACACGGTGCTTTTCTGCTATGCCTCTCATCATCTTCTGGTTCTACAGCTAAAGCAACACAACAGATATGGTCCATAATACTTCTACAATACTTTCCTTCGCCTCAAAGGCATTCAATACAAATTGCAACCAATTACAGCAAGAAGCTAAAAAATATATATGGACAAAAAAACACAAAATCATATTGCAAGGCTAGGTTTAAAAAGACTGCAATTTGAATCAGTAAACTATCCATAAAGCCAGCAACACTGTACAAATAAATAATAAAAATTCCATCCACACAAAGAGTGAAATTCTCACGTTTCACAAGCTTCAGCGTTCGGGTGACTTTCTTGTGTGGAGTGACTCGCCGAATATGTGGATGAATCTCCAAGCTACTGACAATATCCGGAATTTTATCACCAACCTGGTTCATGACAGACGCATATGATACACATTATACGACATGCATGTAATTAACAGATACCAACAATAACATCAAGTGAATCTAGTACTACAATTCCTGCAATTCACTTCCATCCTTCCCTACCTTCTACTTTACAGACTTTTCAAAACTGTTTGTAGTTTGTGATCAACAACAAGATACAATTCTACTATATCAGTTAGTGATTGCAATCCCGGGATTGAATTCTCAATCCCAAGATTCGGGATTGAGAAATTTGTAATCCCGGGATCCCGTTTCAGGATTAGGCTAACAGATTGGTCATCATTTTGGTAGCCCCAATTGACTTACTTCATGCATAGGACATCATGTAGGCCCCTACAGAAGGTATGTCCAAACTGTGGGAAGTGACTATGAGACGACTTGTCAAAATACAAATTACAGTACACAGCCCGAAGTATTACTCTGGTGCTTATAAAATATTTTATTTACCAAATAGCTAAAATTCTTATTTCTATCATTTGACACGTAAAAAAGTACAATTTTAATGACTTTTTGTAATCCCGAACTCCCGGTTTTGAGATGCCACCAATCCCGGGATTCAGGATCGGTGAAAACAGCCAGGAGTTCCGAAATCCCGGGATTGCAATCCATAGTATCAGTTGATAGCACAGGAAATTATTAACCCTGATGACATCGAAGTCGCTGGGTAGATTGGTAAGTACGTTGTAGCGAGGAAGAATTTGCCACGAGTAGTTGCTGCCAAGAGCTGCAAGCATGAAGCTGTATCGCTTGCTGTCGGAGAAGTAGTCATCAAACATAACAATGTGCTCTGTGCAGAAAATATTAAAACCAGCAATCAGCAAAGCTCTGACATCAGTCAATCAAACAAAACATGGTGGCTTCGTTGTGTAATGGCAGAATGTTGGAATTGTAATTGGGAGGTTAACTCCCGATCATGTCGCTATCAAGCGGTTAGGAAAATCATTTCGATATATGAGCAAAACCATGGTCAACTCAGTTTTCCATCCCTCTGAGTGTAGGTTAAATAAATCGAGTACCAGCCTGTCTGGCTGGGGTTATGGCAACTTAGCCCATTCACCTGTGTCGGGTGGCAGGTAACACTTCAATGTGATCCCCACACCCCACCCACCTTAATGCCAGCCTCGAATCAGCGCAACTTATCCCCCCACCCCAACTCCAACTGCTGGATCTTCCTCTGCAGACAACACCACATCAAACACAGCTCTTTTAGTATCAAATAATGATATATATTATACCATCAAAATCATTTGCTCTGCAACTTAGCAACTATACTGGTTTACATTTTGTTTATACAATTTGCCATATCTATGGCTAAATGCCTTATCATTATTAATTTATTAAAAGACATGATGAAGTCATACAAACCATTTTCTAGTACAGTACTGGCAAACTCCACTTCAACACGCATGGTTTCTTTGTCGAGGCTGCCATTAGTGCACAGTGTGGTCTGAACGATGCTCTGAGCTTGGCTACTGTTTGAACCATCTCTGGAGTCTGCTGTACTGTTCCCTGTGTTGCCACTCAATGCATGTTCTGACAAACTTATATTTGGATTTGTGCTAGTTCTGTTGACACTGCTCTTCAACACAGAAATATTGGCACCTCCGTGGCTGTTGACGGTGGATGACAGCGACTGGTTTGCAACAGACAACTCTAACGATTTATCACTGGCTACCATCTCCAGTTCTTCCTGCCGTGATCTGCCATGCATAGAAACAGAGCCCAGCAAGTGACTAGCATTTTGCAATGGAGAAGCTTCAATAGCTTCCTTGCTTGCACTTCGGACATCTGTGGCAGCTGGTTCATCAGCAGACCACCTGAGGTTACGATCAGCCGCCAAACCTTCACCAAAGTGCACGACATTCAGTAGAATGAGCAGTGCTAGCCATACAGCCTTCATCACCATTCCAAACTGAACCATTTTCGCTCAATGGCAACTACTTCTTCTTGGCATTATTAGCAAGACAAACAACATCTTCACGATGTAATAATTCACTCTTATGATTTCATCGATGCATGCTGCCAATGTGAGCAGCAAAGCATGGTAGCTTCATCAAATTGATCACTAAAACAAAAAATAAAACAGTGTATTGTACAGCAGAAACCATAATTAACAGAAAAAGTCAGACAAGTTTTCAGAACTATTAAAGCACAAATCTGGTAAAAAAATATTGGTATGGAATAACTATCACAAATTTAAAACAGTTTCAGTGGCCTATTATTCAAAATTCAAAGTGTTATCTGCCATGAAAAATTCACAGAAAATAATTAGTCGATTTTCGCTATCTGGCATGAATTTTCACGGAAGCTAGCATAAAATGGTTATCTGCAGTGAAACTTTATTGAAAATAAATAGGCCTATCTGCTGTGAATTTGCATTAAAACAATGCTATTTGGTACAGTATTATCAGACTAAGATTACACAAGAAATACTTTAGTAAGTTAGCAACTTCTGTGGCCTGTAGGCCTAGCTTATGTAATTGATCACATGACTGGTAAGCGGCCATGGCTTTTCAGCTTATGTATTTCTAAAATGTATTAACTCTACGCAATGAATCAAAAACACAGCACTAAACTCTATCTATATTTTCACCTGGACATTGGCAGTGAAAGAATTTTGCAAATCAGTTAGACTTGTGACTGAGGCAGACAATTTGCAACAAAACAGCATTAAAATTTTCATCTTGCCTAAAGTAACTAGGAATAGTTTTCTTTTTAAATATGTTTACTCTGAAAGTACAGCCTGTACAAAATTTTTGGCTGAAAAAATTTTTTTTGAGGTTCCCAACATGAACTATGCAAAGTTATGTTACAAGTTATGCCTATTATTACTGTATTACTATTACTGTAAGCTGACAAGACTGAATCACAGAACAAATGCATGATACTGCAATCAACTTAGCCTAGATAAGTGCATTTGCGTGAATACAGTCCAGTTACGCACTGTAAGCCTACCTACATGTATACAGCAAGACATGGTAATTATTCACTTCAGCGTGAATGTGCCATGGTATTGAGAGACGGCAAAACTTCAGGCCATTATCTGGAATACTTTGTTAGATACGGCACTTTTAACTTAGTAAGAAAATCGTTTGTAAACAGAAAACTAAGCAAAAACCCAACAATTTTATTACATATATCAAGTTATAAGACATAAAGGTTTGCAAAAACACATTTTGAATCATTAAAATTTGAGGACAGGTTGATAACCTTTTACCCCAGCCTTTATTGGAAGTTTTACGGTACACTAGGTGTCTGGCTTTTTCGCCCCTTTGCCGATTCGCCCCTGTTGAATACCGGTAATTTGACATCGAGGTTTATACATAATAATTGTCTTTAGGCCTATACAGTTTATGCATGATGATGAGAATAAACGATTGTGTGAATGTTTAATGCTTTGTTCAATTCTGAAATAAAATCATTATAGGCTGTACACGTATTTTACTATAGAGTTTTAGTGCGCTTTCTCGCCTTAGAATGTTTGCAATGATGTCTGACTGTCTATAGATCTAGGCATTCGTCAAGCGGTTAGTAGGCCTAGACCCAAGTATACCTGTAAGAATTCATTTCAAAGAAAGCTTGACATTGACACATTAGCCGAGTTTTAAGCGTTCTAGGTATAGGTTATAAAATTGTATAATAGTTCCGCCTCTGCAATGAAACCAAAGACTTTGTGAACTGTGATCACTTATTACTGAGTTTGTCAGGTATAACGTTAATCGAAGTAACTATTAATCAGTGACGTGATGCTACACTTACTTGTTGCCTTTCTGTAAATTGAAACACAAGCTTCAATAATGAATCAACGGTATATTCAACGGGGGGCGAATCAGCCAGGCACAGGGGGCGAACAAGCCAGGGGGTGAAAAAGCCAGGGGGCGAACCAGCAAAGGGGCGAAAAGGCCATAATTCGTACACTACATGAGGTACATAGCTAATTCCACTACCGTCTTTCTACACACAAACCCAACAATAAGAACTGACAAGTGCAAAATACGGAAATACAAAATGACCAGTATCTGTGTGCATTCTATTTTAACGCAAATACACACCGTGCTATAAAATAAAAAACAGTTTTGTCATTTTCTACAACAAAACTGCATCCGCCATCTTGAAACTCTGAAAAATCACAAAAATAACTATTATTCTGTGTGGGCACAGGCTGACAACGCAACTGACGCAGCGAGTGACCGACTCACTACAGTCACTACAGTAAGCGACGGGCGTACCACGCAGAATATAATGTAATCTCTTTTGCGCGTGTCACAAGAAAATTTAGCAACGAACCAAATGGAAGCAACACATCCAAGTGGAGCAATTGAATCACCAAAATGCAAGTATCGAAGAAGCACAATGCCCTTTTGCTACTATGACTGTCTGAACCTAGTTGAGAAGAAATGTATAAGAGAGAACCTTTAGACTATGGAACCATCAGATCATAAAAATGCCCTAATTTTCTTGTCGTGTGCTGGATGAAAATCAGCCGAATAGACACCACACATTCCTGTGTCAGCTTAGGTAAATAGTATGAATTTTATTTAACTATTTAGCTTTTGAAATTAATTCTTAGTTCAAGTTTCAGTTTCATTTATCAGTGTCAATTGGTAACAGAATGCTTTAATTATAGTTATGAATTTATGATGAAAGGGATTCAATCGCGACTTCTGTAAGGAGTGAGGGAAAGCCAACATTCACTGTAGCATTGTGACTGTTGGCATAACACGTTTTACACTTCACACTGTCAACTACCCGACATGGTCTGGAGTCTTCAACAAGTTGATGTTTGAAGAAGAAAATATCACTGCTTATAGCATTTCACGTCTGTGATAAGAGTATTTATATAAGCAGCCAGTGGCGTATTCAGGGGGTGGGAAACCTGCCATGAACCCCTCATCACAAAATATCTGCACAATTTTTGGTCCACGAAACATCAAAATTTGTATAAACAATCTGCTTCGACAAGGGCCCCACGCTGGCAAAAGACGGCCCTGCCTCAGCCACTCTGAAGGACAGAGAGAATTCCCACAATTGTCAGGGGCTCAAGGATAGGCTCTGAATGTGTCAAAAATGAAATGCCACACGTACTGAGTAAGACTGGACCGAGAATGAGATTGGGACTTTGCCCTCTCGATGACAACTACATAACAGCGACAATATACTGGAGTAATGATCAAACAGTAAAGGGAAAATAAAATGCAAAATAAAATGTGCGCTTTGAAATCAGATACACATTCAGTCACACATCAAAAAATTATACAGGCAGATTATTTCAGGTGACAAAAAAAGCTACAAAGTGCTCAACTGTCGCTGTGCAATATCCTGTATCTCTATGGCTCTGCTTCCAGGCAAATTTCACCGAAAAAAAGCGTAATTATGCAGCAAAAAAGTAAGCCATAAAAAGCTGACAAATGTTGAGAATCAAAGGACAGAAAACTCAAGCCATTATTCTCTAATTACTTATCATGTAATCCAGTCTACAAATATTCTACATGGTCGCAGAACATCAACATGACAGAGATAAACGGGCGGACAGACAGACAAACTAATGGCGGCAATACCAAAACTTTGTACACTGTGTGGTGCAAAAATGTGCAAAGTTAAAAACCAAGTTGTTTCCAAACATTCTTGTACTCTTCATAGACCTCCAGCGCTGATGGCCGCCTACTGGGCTCCCTCTCTTTGCATTTGTTATGTATTTTAAAAAGCCTATTTCTGATTAAATTGCACCCAGAACAATTCCCAAGGAAA
>Ga0209367_1000113_pt1 | contig 55124 bp, 38 predicted proteins | sample WorMetLIZISLAND2_FD_187412 | JGI IMG/M metagenome (GOLD analysis project Ga0209367, IMG submission 187412) | Marine gutless worms symbiont microbial communities from Max Planck institute for Marine Microbiology, Germany - Olavius geniculatus... ...
TTTTAATCCCCCTCCCTTCCCCTATCCTCCCTTCTTCCCCTTCCTCCACATGCCACAGAAGCAGGACTCCCTAAAATCCAACTAGGGGTCGGGGGCACAGTGAGCTCTACCAGCGGGATCTGAAGCAGAGCCCCAGCCGAAATCAAATTCAGTGCATTATAGCTCTAAAAGATGAGATCTGGTGGCAACAATTTTAATTATTTTCCCGAGAATAAACTGTTTCAAATTAGCAAATTTAGTGCAGTTTAAACATATGCTGATGTCTTGTCTGGAGGATTGGGGGGGTGGGCCTCTGGCCCCCTTGTCTATGCCACTGAGCAGTGGAGTAAGTGCATGCTAGGAATACATTGGGTCACTGACATACCATAAACAATAGATGATGATGATATTTTATAATAACACTACACTGTCTCAACTCATCCCAAAGGTTAACGATAACCACTCACTATCAACGATCCCAATAAAATCTTATCAGAAAGACTTGACTTAACCGTAAGTCTAACACTATCAACTTATCGACAATAAGCAGACAGGATCTTAATCACAGTAATCTATCAGTATCACTGTCTCATAGTCCTAACATGATAAACATACAACCGGACTCTTAGCACACGATCACTTGGCAACAGAATCGTCATAGTTAACCACGATCACGCTCAATGTTCAATTTTTTTAATTATATATATATATACAATTATACATTATCTGAACAGAAAATTATAACAAACAAAACTATTTTAAATCTGTATGGTGCACATGCAAAAACGCAATACATGGAAATGTGGCATCCATTGCACGAGTGCCAGTGTCAGAAAAAATATCAATTTACACTTCATGCACAGATGCAATGTACAACTCTAAACGCAGAGTCAAGCTGCTTGTCTGAATGTACACAGACTACACACCACAACTAAGGGCACCGAATCACTGTCAGTGTCAGCTTATGACTGCATTACTGTAAAGATACAATATGCTCTGTAGCACAGCATATTTTAATGAACACTTCAACAGATGATGTGCTTTAAGTTGAACTTTTGGAGCACACAAAACGCATCCGTTTATCACAGCTGTAAACCAATCGCTGAACAAGATACTTATAAACATCAACAAGAATGTATAGCAACGGCAGCTGGCCCAAGGTGGGGCCCCGTTTGAAAACAGCCACCCTAACCATCACCCAATTATCATTTCAGCACACAAAAAGTGCACAATGTCACTGCTGATAAACATCGCAGAAAGGCAGCCCACCTTTCTCCCAGTTATCGCGACACAAATACAGAGGCTTATTGTACACCGTGTCCGGAAAAAAAACATCCTGAACATTATCGATTGTCACTTGAAGTAAAAATATCCAATTTTAATAATTCTTGGTACGATTATTTCTGGCCCGACTGGCCATCAAACAATCATTCAATATCTCACCTCACCAAATGTCTGACTCTGCACTACCTGGGAAAAGCAAAACCAACAAAATACTAGTTGAAATAAACAGAAGTATGTCAAAAAGCATCCCTAACATATTCGATAGTGACTTGAAGAAGGATTGACAAATTTTTGGTGCAGACATTTTTGACGCCAGTTGCCACCAAATGACCATTCTAGTTCCCACCTCACCAAATGTCTGCTTCCGCACTACCTGGGAAAACACTAGCAGGCGAAATGACAAAATGCAATATTTCGTTGGTTTTGTTTCCCCAGGCAGTGCAGAAACAAATAATGGGTGTAGTGGTAAATTGGAGTCATTTAATCGCCAGCTGAGTCAGAAATATTGGTGTCAAAAATTATTAAAATCTGATAATCCTTCTTCAAGTTACAATCAAAAATGTCCGGGATGTTTTTTTCCGGACACGGTGTAGTTATGTAACGTACATGGAGAAATGACATTCAGTCAGAAAACACCAACATATCACATATCTCCCATGTCCTTTAAGACAACCACCGCAGTGCCTCACTTCAGATCTCACTCTAGCTGACCAATATGAGGTTACGGTGCATTTTGTGTCTCAGCATTTTGCAGCCTCGTAATCTTTTGACCTCAAAATTGCAAAACTGCACAAGTCAAAAATCATGATTTTCTGTTCTTAAGTTAAGATTAAACAAAAGACACGTGGCCCTACAAGACAATATAATATAACATGATAGACATCATTACTGGCTGCAGCATTTAGATGCCACAATAGGAATCAGTGAAGTCTTATTATTACCACCACTACAGCTGATGCTCTCCTTTTTCTTTACCAGTCAAACTTTCACTGCTCATCACAGGTGAGGCCACTGGCAGATTTAGGCTTCAACCAAGTGAGGGGGCTCGGTAGTCTAACGGTAACGTGCCGGACTTGTAATCCTGAGGTAACTCAGGGGCGCAGGTTCGACTCCGCTCCAGGACACTGCCGGGTAACGATCTTAGGCAAGTTGTTCACACACATGTGCCTCTGCCACCAAGCAGTATAAGTTGGTACCGGTCAAAGGGCGGTGATGCCCTGAGGCTGGGAAGGTAACTGTAGGTCTGGCGTCACACTGCCACGCATCATGGACTCAGTGGTCTATCCACCTACGGGCTCAACGGCCAATGTATGGGAGGTAAGCACCCCGCCTATGCTCCTGATGGGGCATGGCCAGGTTTGCCTTTTATGAAAAGAGGGGGTAAAGAGTATTCCTCCCACTCCCTTCTCCTTTCCTTCCTCCCTTTCCCTTCCTTCCTTTACCCCATTTCCTTTTCCCCTCTCCTTCCCTTAGAAGAAAAACCCATTTAATCCAGCTAGGGGCCTGGGGAAGCGCTGTGAACTCCCCAGTCGAAATCGCATTTAGTGCATTTTAGGCTTAAAATATAACTGGTGGCAATAATTTTAATCACTTTCCTGATACACGAACTTATTAATTAGCAGTTCAGCAGAGCATATAAAGTGCTTACTTATGTGCTAGGGGCTCAAGGGAGGGGGAGCAGCCGCACGTCCGCCCCCTGGATCCGCCACTGGGCGAGGCTGCCTCCACAAAGAAACCTGGTGCAGCGTTTTAGTGTATGGCTTATTACAATGCCTGAATTACACTAGCAAAGCACTGGAGGACAACTAGTTATCTCAATGTTAATGGCGGTAATGAAGAAACTGTCTCATCAGAATGTTGCAGTGTCGACTGAGTGTGCTCGGAAGCGGGTACAGTCTGCCATGGTGTCGGTGGCGCCATTAACAATGGAAACTGCGGCGCTGGCAATGGTGCACTGCCAGTCATGTCAGATGTTGTTACAAAACTCTGAGACATGCGACTTTCTTTAGCCGGCCAGCCGACATAACCGTAACTGTCCGAGCCGGCGTAGTGACCCTGGTCGTAGTGTCGCTTGCGGTCATACCTACACCGCATAACCCACATTCCAGCCATATGCAAAAACATCAGCATGGCCCAACCCTTTACATTTATTATTTATATGTTATCAGTCTCCTGTTTTTCCTTTCAATTTGTAATATATGTGCTATTTACTTAAGGGAAACATGACTGACAGATTGATATTACATTCTGCTTATGTTAATTACAGTACCAAATAATCTGGCATACATTGTAAAATTGTTCAACCTTTCACAAATGCGACGGATATCACTAACTATTAACTTCTCAACAAAATTGTACTGACAACGTCAAATCCTGACATAACATTGTAATTGACAGAAGCATTCTCATTTACGGCCAGCGCAGAAGGACGAACGTATTTGTAAGGGCTTCCACAAAATCAGAGGGCCTCGTATTGGAAAATCCGGCTAAATGCCGAGCAACAACTAGCCTAATTTTACACTGTTTGTGACAGCACTCCAAATCATTCCTGTACAATGACATCACATACACTTTAGGCTCATACGTATTTCTAACAAATATATGTTTTACGGGTGTATAGATTTTGAAAAGCTTTTCGGTGAAACATATCTTTCTGAATGTCCTTCGTAACTAACTACACGTCACAGACGTAACTGCACTTTCATTTTCAGCTAAAAATAACTTGCTAATTTCAATTTCATCAACCCAGATCGAGCGCAATCAGTCACCTTGAACAAAACTATCAAGTTTTACTAAAACACAAGAATCGATGTATACTTACAACAAGGAACAGACACATACCTATCGGTGAATGACGGACCAGCAGAACGGTTGGGTTGGAATTCCCGGGGGTGGTAAGGCCGAGAGTCACTGTTAGGCCGATGAGGATGATAGCGTGGAGTGTTGTATGATGAATAACTGCTACTGGATCCTCTCCCACGGTGGTCATACCGACTATTATACAGAGTCACACAAAGGTAAAGATAAAGTCCTGCACTTGCTATACTGCTTCTTACATGAGATAAACTCGTGGCCAAAAGCGCTTCACAATCTCGGAAGTGGCAGCTGATTGGCATGAGCTAATGATACCGCAGCGCACTATGCGGCCATCCGTTGCCTGCGTTAACAAACAACTGGGCCCACGGTTTGCAGCTAGCAGACATACCAATCAGTCACACTGGGCCTTCACCCGTAGCTCGCAAGCTACTACTCATTTCCCATCTCACGGAGGGTAGGAGGCTGAGTTGCATGCAATCAATATACTAATAGATACACACCCATACACAGTCAGGAAGAAAACTAAACTTCCTTTTTATGCTTCAAAAGCCTAATTTATATAACTTCCTAAAAATTTTCTAAAGTCTCTAAGTTCCTAAATCAGCAACTAAGTTACGCATAAGTTATCCATAACTATTTGCAAGTTGTTCTTATGACTGCATATTACAGCTGCTGAAGCATTAATTTTTTAAATGCATTAATGCACTGCGTTAATTTTTTTAACGCATTAATTAACGCACCCAGGCCCGTTGAGAGGGAGAGTAGGGGGGAAATTACTTCGGGTCCCGCGATGTTTGATGGGCCTTGCCTGTAGAATATAGAAAGTTAGAAACAAATTTTTAAACGTATAATCAACAGTAACTGATGCCATATCTAGCACAGAAATCTATTAGCCTGTCGTTGGAATAATTATTTATTTACACTAGTGATGGAGTGGCTACTACAGTTTAATTACTTGAATTTATTCAAATGTCAAATATCCGCAGTTTAACAAAATATTGAAACTTGTGCTTCACAGAATTTAGTAAATTAAATACACTTATGCATGTGCGTTAATTTTGTTAACGCTCGTTAATTTATTAATGCATTAACGCGTTAATTAACACGTTCATTTGACAGCTCTACTGCATATGTTTCTTAAGATTTTCACAACTCTGACTTTAACGAGTTTTTAAAAAAGTTTACTTGCGAACATTTGCAAATTAGACCCAAAACAACCATCACCATGTAACAGATTCTGATGAACAGAAAAATTTGTGCATGACTCAAAAAACAACACGAAGCAATATGAATCAGAGCAGTGGGGAATGACCCACCTGGACTGAGTGTAGTGAGTGGCAGAACCGGCATTGTGTTGAGACGACCAACCACTGCTGCAAACAACAGAAAGCTGTGTTCAGTACCTCACTAAATATCTGATCGTAGCAGCATCATAAACGAAAATCGGCAACAGTCAATGCAATTCCAGTGCAATTATTCATGCAAAACAACCGTTCAATAAGTAAGTACCAATTTGCGTGGTCTGTATGTGGATAACTTGATGCAGAAGTGTGTACTGTACATCTGTGAATGTAATTATCCTCTAGCGTGTGACTGTGCGGGAAAAGCGAAAGAAAGCCACCCGGCTGTGTGATTCAAAACATAAAACATAAAACAATGCGAATCAGAACTGCAGTTAATGACCTAGCCCTGACTAGGCCAAGTTAAGCAAGCCAGTTACATGACATACATGACATACATAAAGGTTGAAGATATCTATAATCTTCACGGAAACCTATCACAGAGCGTGGAGGAACATCACCTGCCATATTGGATCACACAGTGTAACCTGCCACCGGACAGTCAAAAAAGTGAATGTGCCCCCATCTTAATGCACATCAACACTCGACATACCTACCCAGAGGGACAGGAGGCCGACTCAACCTGGGTTAGTGCAATATAAATAAGTAAAATCCTTCCCGAGACACACAGATCACTAATTAAAGTTTCATCAGACAACAGACACTAGTGTGATAAGAGTATAGCGAACAATACAGACGTGCTGCTGCGAGCATGGTGTGTCTCATGTCTGCTGAGCGGACTGGTCATCTGTACTTTGTCACTAGCACCAGTCGTCTGACCACCGGTATGACCATGAGCATGCTGGTTATAGCTAGCTGATAATGATGACAACTGAGGAGGTCGAACAGTACTGCCAGCTGTGTGACTGCAACATGCACAGAACTACAGTCAGATATCCAGCTGAGCTATGCTTTTTGATACAGGCAGTTTTGCTTGTCTAACAGAGTGAGGGTAGGACAGTGAATAACAAAGATAAGATAACTACTGGCAACGAGTCCATTTAGCTCATCTACTAGAAGCAACAGTCTGGACATTTTCAAAGTGAAGGTGATTCCAACTGATTGAAGCAATGGATTCTGATGGAAAACCGAGAAAAGTTTAGAGAAAGAACGTCCAACAAAAACCAGGTGCGCTTGTATAAAAATGGAAACAAAGACTTACACTACCTACATCTTCTGAAAATAAAGTTAGGACAGTAAATAACAGACTTCACTACTGCATCGCTTGCCAATTACTTGTACCCTATTTATATTCAGCCAAATAATAGACCAAATAGATCATTTTCGACCACATATTAAAATCACTAAATGATACAGTACTAGGTCAACTCAGCCTGGCCATCCCTCCATGTAGCCACAATAAGTATCAGCTACAGCTGGGACGTAAACAGACACACCGCACAATGAACTAACCCTGTATCTTTGGTCTTGCAGTGTAAACTAGTGTCTGGCTGAGGGCTATGGAGAAACGGAGATCAGTGCTGCTCCACGGTCCTTATGGCTCACGAAAAACTTGATGTTTTTTACTATTTAGGTATTATTGTATAAAATGACATACTGTGCAGCAATTGGTGCAGCAGACTGTCGGCCTTTAGCATCGACCGACTTGCCAGTCGGATGATGTTTGGCCGAGTGATGATGTCGATGATGATGATGATGATGACGACGGTGATGATGCTCATGTTCCTCGGCTGCTAGTTTGTTGTCTGCATGAGACTTATGTGGTGAATCGGTCACAGTTTTCTGTTCCGCATGTATCAACGTAAGATATACGAAAGCTAGAGACTTGGCAGTGGTGGCTTGGCCTAGTGGTAACACATTTGATCCAATCAATTACTCAATGCTGGGCCGGGTTAGTACTGCGATGGGTGACTGCCTGTGGGCTGGTAAACCATCTTGGTATGTAACCAGCCGCATGGGTCAACTCGGCCTTCCATCCCTCCGGGGTAGGAAAATCGAGTACTGGCCTATCTGGCTGGGATTAAGGTGGGGCACGTTCACCTGTGTCAGGTGGCAGGTAACACTGTGGAATCCCATATGGCAGGTGACGCTCCGTAGCTCTGTGAGGAGTTCACTCCTTAAGAGCTATAAACCTATATTTACCTTTACCTTTGCTAGTTTATCCAAACACACTCAGATGATTACATTACTGCACCTCATGCATTTGGTTTGATGAAGTATTATCAATGAAAAGACAGCTACTAGTAAAAGACACTGACCTCGACATCAGCGGCTGCCGGTCGCTTTGAATGATGTTTTGCCAATTCCTGTTTCTTTAGCGCCTGCTTGTACAAGCGATGAAGTCGACTAGCGTCAAAGTCCGTGAACTTCGAGACAAATACCCATAGGTAACTGTATACACAACACATATGCACATGGCAGGACAACTTTCTAGTATGGACAGTAGCCACAACATGCCAACACGAGTATCACCACAACTGCCACCATTTCAGCCACTAATACAACCACTACGAACAATAATATTACCATCACACCAGAGAGCCTTCAAAGAATACAGACAAAAAACTGTCTACTCTACAATATTTCTCATGCCTAACAGTTTTTAGCTGACTGTACTTAAGGAACAGTTGAGCTATTGGCATGGTTGTCGTCTGCGTGTCCATCCGTCTGTAGCGGATGTACCCTGGCTAATGAGTAGGTCATAAGAAAAAAACTTTTTACATGAGTAATAAGCTACGTGTCGTAAACCTAGGCATGCAAAATTTCAGTGATTTACTCCGAAAGGAACATTTTCAAATTTGGGTTTGAATGAAGGGGGTAGAAAAAAATGAGCGTTTTTCTATGGAAAACTGGCAATATATCACAAACGATGAGAGATATGGCAAGGTTACTATTAATCACTAACAGAAAGTGGCATACACCCTGTCAGATTTGATGGAAATAAATGACCTTGAATGACCTTGAAAGCCATTAAGCTCTACTGAGGCTAAATGGTGCGAGACAGGGCCTAGGTTGCTACTGATCACTAATAGGTTGTGACATATTGGCTTTCAAATGACATGAAAATCCCTGACCTTGGATGACCTTCAAGGATAGTGACAACCAGTACGGTCAGCCCCACCCTAGCGACAGCTGGGCTTCTTGTTTTTGGTTCTTCTCTTTATGAATAATGAATATTCAGTCTAGTCCCATGTCAAACTAAAATGGCTATGACATATTCACCATTTCAAACTCACATTAAAAAATATCACTGGACTGTATTGCATCATCAAAAGGCAAACCAGGCCGTGCTCCATCAGGAGTGTAGGTGAGGTGCTCATCACCCATATGTTGACCGTTGAGCCCGTACGTGGATAGACCACTGAGTCTGTGACACATGGCCAGTGCAACATCAGACCTATGGTTACCTTCCCAGCCGCAGAGCGTCACCGCCCTTTGACCACCGGTACCAAATTATACTGCTTGGTGAACAGAGGCACATGTGTGTGAACAATTTGCCCAAGGTTGTTACCTGGCAGTGCCCCAGCTCGGAGTCGAACCTGCAACCTAAGGGTTACAAGTTCGGCACGTTACCATTACACCAGCATCATACTGCAGTGTCATACTGCAGTATCAGCAGCATGGCGGGTTAAAAAAGTTTACAAGCGTGGCAGGAAGTCGCAATTTTCCGACAGATGATGCAAACGTCTGACAGAATTCTGACAGTTGCTAGTTTCCGACAGAGGAGATTACGGGTGCTCAAAATTTCAATTTTGCCACCAAATATCCCCAAATGAGGGGATGGGGGCTTTGCATCCCCAAATTTTGCATTTTTAGATGAAAAAATTTTGAACAACAAGAAGATTTTCCAACAATTTTCTGACAGAAAAAATTTACGATGGACAATTGTCCCCCCCGACCCCACCCACCATGACACCACTGTGTACTGCACATACCTCCTCCACTCCTTGACCTTGTCAGCATCAGCAAAGCTGTTGAGAATGTCGTTGATGTGGTTGCCAATGTTGAGCAGACACTCGCGGGTGTGCAGCAACTGCTCAGCCTCCGACTGCGACGCGTCCGGATCACCGAGATGCTTTAGGGAACGTTTCACAACTCTCATACGATCCTTACACTGCAGGCACATACGTACACACATAAATAAACCGTGTACCGAGAAACACTGCTAGTGTTATTTTTTTCAATATCTCTTGAAAAATGGCAAATTTTAAACAATTTTTGGCACACAATATCATGAAAAAAGTTGACGTATGTGGCTATAGCTTTTCCCACCTCACCTCAATATTGCTGCTACATACCTTACAAAAAGCAGAAGTCATAGTTTGGATATTTAAAACAATGAATTCATACTAAGTAGTGTATAATGTTGCATGTCAAGAGTAAAGTTTCACGGTTCTCATAAGATCCTTACACTGCACATGTATGTATTAGTACTTTTGCTGCTTACCACATCTAGAACAAGTCAGCACAAACACAGCACTACCAATTCACAATGACAATGTGACAGTCACTGGCACTATATCGGATTGGTCTTACATTAAATTGCTGTCGATGAACCAGTGATACTATTGTACAATATTAAAGCTCATTAAACCTGATCATACCCGAACATAGTTAGTTGGAGCTATAACAAGAAATTTGAGCTAATGCTCACGAGATGCACGAAAGCCTATAGCAGTTCCGGTTCAGTAGTTTAGCTGAAAATTGGGATGTTCATGCTAAGTTAATATACAAATACCAAATTCCCTATCTGGATCACATATCGATAGTAACGTGGCGCCACCTTGTGAACGATATAGACTTGTGTCGCAGCCCGAAATCACCAAAAAAATCCATAAAACCCCCTATTTTGACGTTCAAGGCCATTCGAGGTCATTGAATTCGGCGCCAATCGAGAGCCAGTATACAACTTCCTATTAGTGATTAATAGTAACCTAGGCCCTATCTTGCACCATTACTGAGATACAGCGACTTATTGGCCAAAAATCGCAAATTTTGCCCACCCCCCTCTCATTTAGCACCCTCGTTCGGGGTGACCCCCTTTGAATTTATGGAAAAGCTTTACAGTTCCTGAAATTAGAGTCTTAGAGGCAGCCGATGGTGAAGATTTGATGACCCTAGCTTGCACTGTTTTTGACTGATCCAACCGTGTGACAGACAGACAGACAAACAGATGGATGGATGGACAGACAGACAAAATTGTGATGGCTAAGATGTGCTGAAAGCAGTAGCTGCTTTTGCGCGTAAAAAGCAGAACATGACACAACAATACTGAGCTTTGTATGCCTACCCCATTCACAGGAAAATCCAATTTTCAAGAGATACAAAAGAAACAAGACATGATGGACGGATGGACAGAATGAATAACAACCTAAAAGCACAATGTCTAACAGTGGCAGATCTAGGCATAACAAGCTAATCTTTTTACCTGCTCAATAGCTGTGTAAGTGCACTATGTCAACTCAGTCCTACAGCCATGCAAGGCAGGCCGAACAGAAAATAAATGACTAGAACTCTTTTTATACATGCACCATGACAGCACATGTATTTATGTACGAACGAATGAAACAGTTGACAACACCTACAGACAGCAAAGCAAAATGTAGGTGTAAGTAACAGGCAACGCTAATATTTTATCAATGCACTGGGTACTGCAGAAACATATGGACATATAAATCACGGTACAGTTGCACATACACAGAAAAACATTATTGACTGCTTTAGTGAATGATATACCATAAACGCAGTGTACCTCATTAAATATGTGTTCTGGCAGAGCAACTCCACCCTCTTTGTCAATGGAGATTGTCTCCTTGGTGGTAAAATGCATCGGACCTTGGTTTTTCTACAGCAAACATCACCCACCAGCAGTTTACAAACTGTCATTCTATTACAAACAGTCATTAGCTGAAGAATAATTGATAACGTTACAAGCATCATCATTCAGTGAGACAGTAAACAAACATGAAACTGACAAAATACAATCATTACGGAGCACTCTTTAGCCCTACTTCCACAAATAACGGTTCTTTCTAACACAATAAGTAATGTGCATGCTCATTACAGCTGCTCTATCACAAACAAGAAAGCCCAGCTAACGCAAAGGGGAATGCGTGACAGCAGTGCATGTTTGGAGGCCCACTAGGAGCAAAATCTAAGCTCACAGATCTTAGCATTTTACTCTGGATACAAAAATTTTCATTCATTCACTTTCGAAATGTGTCTCGCAGCTCTATTTAAAATCGCTAAAAAATCCCAAAACACCCATTTTAGTGCTCAAGGTCATCCAAAGTCATTGCTCTTGGTGCCAATCGAAAGCCAGTGTAAAACTTCCTATTCGTGATTAATAGAAACCTAGGCCCTATCTCGCACCGTTTCTGAGATACAGCGACTTATTGGCTGAAAATCGCCAATTTTCCCACCCCCTCTCATTTAGCACCCTCGCTGGGGGTGACCCCTTTCAAGTTTGTGGAAAAACTTTACGGCTCCTGAAACTAGAGTCTTCCAGGCAGCTGATGGTGAAGATTTGGTGATCCTAGCTTGCACCATTTTAGACTGATCCACCCATGTGATGGATAAACGAATGGACAGAATTGCGATGGCCAAGACGTGCTACGGTACAGCAATAGTTGCTGTCACACATAAAAAGTCTTCACAAACCTTGTTCTTTGTCTGACGTTTTCTGCTCGGTTTGCCATTCTTGTCAACAGAGCCAGGTTTGGACTTATAACTCTGTCGTTTTCTCTTTGCATCAACAGAATTCTCATTTCCACCGACGCCACCGCTCGACTCATCACTTGCGACATCATCTATGATCTCCTTCGACTTCACTTTCCTCGAAGTTGCTTTACTTCCACCTTTCCGTCCACCCTTCACAGTCACAATGCCAATCAATTAGCCAGTCAACTTCTCAATCAATAAATGTACGAGTGAATGAATAAATAAATAAATTGAATCAAGTCAAGTACAGTCGATCAATTAATATGACACTGGTTTACAAGATTAGATCAGAAATAAATACCAACTAAAAACTGAAGATTGATTTATTAAACATAAAGATTAGTTTCTGAACAACAAATGACACCACTTATAAAAAGTGACCATAGTTTAGAAAAGTAAACCAGTAACTAAATCCGCAACAGGCAACATAGAGGCTTAATGCACATAAGTTCCTGATAAATTCAACACAATTACAATAAAAAACAAAAGTTAATAGCGCAGTTCTGAAACAAATCAAGTATCACAAATGTGAATAAACAGTCAGTTAAGTACCGGTGTCTTAGTGTCTCCAGTGATCTGCTTGCGTAAAACTCTCAGCAGATATTCAGCCCGTGACTGGAGATGTTTGGCTTGGGGTCGAAGGTCACCATCAGGCAGAATCTGTCACAATAATAGTAAATTGTCATCAAGTGGTGGCATCGCATAGCGGTAACACGTTTCATCCGATCAACGAAGTTAGTCTACGCCGGGTCGAGTTAGTACTTGGATGGGTGACTGCCTGCAGGCAGGTGAACCATCTCGGTATGTAACCAGCTACCCAGGTCAACTCAGCCTTCCATCCCTACAGGGTAGGTAAATCTAGTACTGGCCTATCTGGCTGGGGTTAAGGTGAGGCACGTTCACCTGTGTCGAGTGACAGGTAACACTGTGTGATCCCATATGGCAGGTGATGCTCCGTAGCTCTGTGATGGGTTAATTCCTATAAAGAGCTATAACACCACCACGTTTTGTAACAGTTGCAACCATCACCCACATCATCGTCACTATCTTCAATAAGCTGTCAGACACAGCAGCAACGCCATAGTTGCACATTCACTCAGTCCAACACAGACCCAATGAGCAGAAAGATGTTCATCTTTACAAACAACTAAGATCGCACGGAGTCAAGTCAGTTACATCAATGTTCTTAGATATCACCATTTTGTGTCTGCACAACACTAGATACAGACATCAAGAAGGTAACATTGCATACAATACAACTTCCTCTGCAGTTTCCATCAAAATATGATAAATATTAATTTGATTTTGAAAATAAAAACTACACCGCAAATTGCAATCATTCACAATATATTCACATCCAAAAATTTTACAACTTCACACGCAAATCCAAGTTTAATTATTGTGCAGAGTGCAAATTCTATCCACTGCAAATGTTAAAGAACTTTTTGTTCACAAGCAACATTGGTCATCTACTGCTTGTCAATTAATATTAGATACCAATTAGACACAGTCCAAGGCTGTGGAAGGCTTCTAGCTCATCTGAGACAAACTGACAGTAACTTTGAACAGTTGAAGCAGCTGCTGACATTTTTGTTTGAATGTTGAGAGTGTGGCGCATTGTGGCCAACTGTTAAATTGTGCCCCCCCTAAGTCATCTTACTTACTTACTTACAAATTAAAAAATATGATGGTCATTGCTGAGATAGGAGCATAAACGAAATGAAAGGACAGCATGACCCATATTCCAGCCTATTAGCATGACAGCTGCACAATAAATGATGATATACAATCATAGTACATCACTCATAGCAACAGCCTCAACAGTCTTGAGCAGCAGCATCAACCAGTACCTTATTGTGAAGCCGTAGGTTGTCATCCATCTTGAGTGCATCCCAGTTACCCAGACCATACTCGAAGACTCCTCGCAGCAGTCGGCTGTCATCATCAAGGTCCCACTCGCAGTCAAACAATGCTGTCTTCACACGACACTCCGGCTTCAGCCGGAAACTACACACAACAACCACACATACACAGCATACAAGTTCAACTTGCACAGCCAATGAAAGCATTCCACACTTGGATTAGTGACGTGGCACAGCGGTAACGCGTTTCATTCAATCAGCGAAGTTACTCTACGCCTGGCTGGGTAAGTACTTGGATACTTGGACTGCCTGCAGGCAGGTAAACCATCTCGGTATGTAACCAGCCGCCTAGGTCAACTCAGCCTTCCATCCATCCAGGGTACGTAAATCGAGTACCAGCCTATCTGGCTGGGGTTAAGGTGGGGCGCGTTCACCTGTGTCTGGTGGCAGGTAACACTGTGATCCCATATGACAAGTGATGCTCCATAGCTCTGAGATGGGCTTCGATTAAGAGCTGTAGCACTACCATCTCCTTGAGTCAGCTTGTGCCGATTTCAGCTACTACAAAGACTGAACAAAAACAGTTCAACCATATCTCAAAATGCACCAGATGCTGCACATTGAAACAAATTTGAACATGCTAAAGAAACAGAAAAAAATGAAACATTCAAAGTTTAACATTGGTTCCACACACAGGCATCATCTTTATTTCAGGAAAGAACTGTATCTCTGTAGTCTGTATTTGTATAGCCACTGCCCAGTGTCCCACTAACAAACTTTATCCACAGTATTCCGACATAATTCATTAATCCACTTGGCTACATTTAACACTCATAAACAATTTATGTTTACCTAGACAGCTGCAGTAATAAAATGAAGCATGAACATGCACTCTTTTGAGTGTAGTGGTTAACAATCTACCGCAATAGGAAATCAAAATCAGATTGCCAAATGGTATGGTAAACTGGTAAGCACCATGTGGCAGATGGCTAAATATTTTTGGTTAAGACCACTGATGACAGACTAAACTAGATTTCAAACACATGCATACTGGGATCGGTCGTCAGCATTGGAAGGCATGACAACCGCAAGTGGTTCGAGCTCATCGACCGACTGCATTATTGCCTTGGCGTTGACGACAACGTTGGACAACTTGAACGTGACACGATTCAGCTGACGACGCTTTACCGGTGTCGCTGAGCACACCATAGCATACCAACGTGACAAGCATAAGATAGACACACAGCATAACATGACAGCTATGACCAGTGGCTTCTATCCCTATACCTAATGGGCCACGTCGCGCCTAGTGAAAAATAGGGAGGGGGAAGTTTTGACAAAGTTGCAGATCAAAACTTCAAAACTTCACCCCAATTTTCACTAGGCAAACTACACCCTTAACGAAACTTTCTCTCTAGAGGGGAAAAAACCCAAAATAGAGGGTAAAACTTGAGTCAAAAATTTGGGGGGGAACCTGAGCCCAAAACTGAAAAAGGGGAAAGTTGCACCCAATTTCAATTCCAGATTTGGGAAGATAGAAGCCACTGGCTATGACAATCTTTATTCACATAAAACAATGTGTAGAAACAGATGAAGAGAGACAGAACAATACAATCAAGTGCTGCCAAATTAGCAAAAAGATCCACTGTATGACTGACATTTATAACTGCAATGTTGCCTTTCACTTTTGAGACTTCACATCATGTAAAACAACATTTATTCAGTGTTCTCATTATTGTTCATCACAGTAGCCATCAGAAATTAATCAGCAACAAACTCCAAAGCAACAGTTGCAGTTAAACCAGCTGTACCAAGCTCATTACAGAAACCAATTCACTGAACGTTAACTCACTGACACTACCACCAGTCTTGACAGAATTAGATAACCGTTTCCATTTATATCAAACACTAATGCAGACTCGTGGCATACTTCTATCATCTTCCACATTAGTCTGGCTTAACTTAACATACTCCACTACCTGATCTATGTGTTTCCCATGAAAACAATGATGCTGTGGCCTTTCAGAAGCAAATGTATGACAATTCCAGATGCTATGGCCTTTCAGACTACACTAAGCTTTTTGTTTCTAATCACACTAGCACGGAGACAGATGCACCATGGTCGGTCTCACACCACTATCACTATGACCACTAACAGCAGACATGCATCGTATTAAAGTGCACTGCAGTTACATCATGAAAAATTTGACTGTAATAATAATACTAATGGTTCCCTGACAAAACCCGGACTGACAAAACTGGGAACGTCAAAGCCACCCCACCACACGAACCCTAACCCAACCCTAACCTTAACCTGTACATAACCCTATTTCTTTTCCTAACCCTAATCCCTAATCCTAACCCTATACCAACCCCTAACCCTATGCCAAACCTTAATGCCTAATCCTATCCCTAACCCTAACTCTAACTCTTGACCTCTATCCATGACATTTCTTAAACCTAAGCCTATATCACCATTTCCCAGTCTTGTTGGAAAACCGATAATGACGATGACAGTGGACACAGTAAACTGTCTTTAAATACACCCACACGTTCTAATAAACTACACAGATTTATCTAGCTGAGTATGACATACACTCAGTGGCAGTGGTCTGAGCTGGTGTCTGCGGTGCGGCAGTAGCTTGTGTGTTTGGCGTTGAGTTCAAGTCTTTGTTCTTGTCTTCATGTTCTCGGACAGCCTGCTGGCACTGGCCTAGCAGTTGGTCCACCATGTTCTTGATGTCAGCCGCTGACTTCTCTTGAAGTTCGGCGTCGGCTGCCAGGTCGTCCAGCCTATCAACCAACCACAAATCTCATCACTTCATCAAACCAAGAAACTGCTGGTCCAGTAGGGTGCAACCATCCATCTAGAACTGCGCAACCCTAACCTTTTGCACAGAAACACTAATTACTACTTCTCTCGGAAATGTTGTTTCAGTCCATATGGCATGAATGGACGAATGAACAGACAGGATTAATGGCAAAGATCCGCACTGCAGGCTTTACGATGGCCACACAATAATTCCACTACAAACTATGATACAAAACTTTCACGAATCTGCACTCAAGCACACATGAAAACTTTCAGTCTATTAAGTGGTATAATGCCCAGCTCTAACAAACTTCATAAAAGATTTATTTTATTTTATTTCATGTGGACTGGCCTAGTGAGGCTGATTGGAAAAGTGGTATGTCTGAAGCCTGCACTCTGGATCAAACTATTCACAAGCACAGGTAATTGATGGTTGCATAATGTGCCTCAGCAGCTTTAGCCGATGCCAATCATATGGCAGTGGTCTGAGCTGGCCTACAGAGTATTATGCAAGTGTAACGAGGCGTAATACATCTAGACTTTCTGTGCAGTACATATTTGAAATTAATGCCTGACTGTGACGAAAATATGGCCTTACGTTACGTTATGTTATGACATGTTGAAAGAAATCAAGGCACAAGCACAACCAGTGACGTCATCAGTCTAGCCCATAAACATCACGAATATTTAATTAATGGCCTAGCCAGTGTCGTCATTAGATAACACTAGGCCATTAATTATTCATGAATTTGATGGGCCGTGCTGACAATGTCACCGGTTGTGCAGTCTAGCCATCATGGCGTCACGTTTCTTACATCACGACTGTAAATCATGAACTTTAAATGTAAGTTTCTCTATGTTGACAAAACGCTTGGTGCTGATATTACTGTCAAAGTTAACAGAAAGTATGCAGTTTTAGGAAAATGGATAAAATATGTATGTTAATTCTGGTGTCCATTGGACCTCTAAGATTCAGCCAGGTACAAATATTGTGCAATTATACAATTATTGTGTTGTTACTGTGTCACAAACCTGTCGGCGGGTCGAGGAAACTTCTTGATACTCTTGATGAGTCTTCTGATCTCAGGTGCGGTGAACCCGTGAACGAGGTTCTTGCGAGCCCGGCCTCGCCTCCGGACCTGCTGCTTGTCAGTCTCATCATCAGCATCATCATCATCAGAGTCATCAGCATCGCTCGTCTCGGTCTCGTCCTCATACTTCCTGCGACGACGTCGATGTGCCAGCTTCTCCGTATCCGACTCAAACTGACTCAACTGAAGCTATCACAACGTTCACTTTCGCAGCAACTGAAGATGTCGAGACAGTGAAAACATAATATGCATAGGTTCTAACATGGCCGACAGAATATTATGCAAGTGTAACGAGGCGTAATACATCTGGACTTTCAGTGCAGATTAAAAGCAGTATTGCGGTAACCAATCACGCAAGCTCACAAGACGGGTGATCATAAATTTGAAATTTTGTCAACACAATACAAAACAGAAACGACTACTTCACAGTAGTGCTACTACTAAACAAGCATCATCACTACTACGCTATCAGATCACTCCCATGGTGATAACTATTAAGACACAGACCTCGCTGATTTGTTTGCGTGATCTCGGAGGTAGATTAAGTTCCTTCAGCTGTTCCTGACGTTCCTCTTCTTCCACCTTCTTGCGATCTTCCTCCGGAATTATTTCATCCCATTCCTTTGCTACAATTTTAATAAAACTACATCTGCCACACACTGTGATGTAATCAGCAGCAATTACTAACAAATTCATTAGTAAATAGACTGTTTGATGGCTGCACTGCCAGGCAAATAATTAACACATACGACCTGAAAACGTTTAGCATTATTTCACCATAATTAAACTGCAGTCCGCATAAGACAAAACTGTTGTATTTTATTTTAGTTGTAATCGTAATGTACACCGTGTCTCAAAAAGAGGCCACTGTTAATTTATTAATAACTCCATAAAATAGTGGCCAATTTTGATGACTTTTGGTGAGCAACATCACAAAGAAACTTGACGTAATGGCTATAGTTTAGACCACCTCACGTTAATACTGTCGTTACACTACCTTGTGAAATGCAGAAGTCGTAGTTTGACCATTTACAACAATGAATTTAGACTGTAGCACATGCATCGGCTCAGAAAATCACTGAAACCACAAAATCATTGAAAATTTGTTGTGCATTTAACTTTAATAATATTCCTTTTAATATTCTACATCAAAAAAACTAAAATGATGCATCAACAGCAACTGAGCTGGTCTGGGTTACACGTTATTTAATATGCTGTTGGTGAGTGGCGCCAAAGTCCGCCGCTTGCGTTCGTGCTGGAGGAGAACATTTTGATCACATGCTGTAATAAAAATGACACAATGTAGCAAGTATGACTTTTAAGAGATAATAAATGTTACTCGTGTTTGCTGCTATTCAATTGATCATTTTCTGAGCTGACACAGGTTGCCAAGTATGAATTCATTGTTGTAAATGGTGAAACTATGACTTATGCATTTCACAAGGTAGTGTAGCGACAGTATTAACGTGGGATGGGCTAAACTATAGCCATTTACACCAAGCTTCTTCGTGATGCTGCGTGCCAAATATTATCAAAATTGGCCAGTATTTCTCTGAGTTATTCAAAAAATAAAAGCGGCCCCAGTTTTTTTGAGACATGGTGTATTTATCATCCATCAGTAATTATTACTGTGTAAACTTACTGCATGCCGAAAGCAAAAACAAACCTTCAGAAACTTCACGTTTTTCAAGCTCCTGGTCTTCCAGATTGTCAAAACTAACCACCTGCACCATGCACAGCACATCAGCATCAGCAGAAATAAGGGTGGGCCATAATGACAAACAAACATCTTGGTAAAATTGAAAAAAACACTTCAGATCAACATTGTGGCGAATGGTCTGTATAACACTAGACTATGTGACTGTGTGTTTAGCACAGTCTAGTTTTATATGGATTATTCACTGCAACGTTGGTCTGAGCTGTTTTTTTCATTTACTTAAATGTTTGTTATTATTGTTAGGTTTTCTTACATTTATGTTTCACAAGGTAGGGTAAAGATGCATTTACGGTGTGGTGGGATACATAATAATCACGTTATTGCAAACTGTCCGCAGAGTGTGCCAGTGAAAAAATTTTCTTTAATCAATCGATAATGGGTGAAAATATGGACAAATGCAAAGTGCCACGTGTTTTATGGCCCATGTGTGTAGAAGCACATTTATGTTTCAATGAACCCATAAGCCGAAGTAGTAACTAACAACTATAAAATGCACCAGTGGATCAAAAAAAATGTTACACATCAAAAAAAACCAAAAATACACATCGACGAACCAAGAAGAGAGGTTCTACTCATGTGACACGATATGGTAACTTGCACCGAGGGCTTAATCTTTGACAAATTGTTCACCACAGTGATCAGAAATTGTTCCAAAAAAGGCAACAGCAACTGCCAAAATGTCAACAAAATCAACAAATAGAATCTGCAATTTTATGAATTCTAATAGTTTACATTAGGAGCATATTTAACACGTTGAACAGACTGAAGGCAGTTTGTAGTAAAGAGCAGCGCTCAAGCGGAACCTTGAACTGTGATAGAAGCTCATCGGTTGCACTGTTTTTCATCTCATCTGAACTGCGAGTCTCGGCCATCAACAGAATGTTATCGATGTCCACCTTACATAACACCAATCCTCATCTCAATCATTTTTATGCATGACAGCAGAATGCTTCACATGTCATAGCCATCGTCAAAATGTCCATCCGTCTGTCTGTCACACTGCGATATTGTGTCAAAATGGTGCGAGCTAGACTCACGAAATTTTTACTGTGGGTTGCACCAAGAATGACAAAATATGACAAAATTTTGTGCCCCTGGGTGCAGGGGTTCCCCTCAAACAAAAGCATCAAAGAGGGCCAACCCCTAAAAGATGTTATTTTGCCGCTATTGGCTCGTATAGTGTGAAAACAGTTGCAGATAGGCATAGACATGCTGCGTATCATAACAAGTACTGGTCACGGGCTTTTTAGCTTTATCCACATCGATGACCTTGAATGACCTTGAACCCCCAAAAGAGTGGTTTTTAGTGAATTTTTCGCAAGTTTTGGCTGCAGTGCACATCTCAAGAGTGAATTGCGATGAAATGCCTGAAGACAGACCAAGATAACCTGCACATGAAATTTTCAGCATTAAACGCAGATTGCAGCAGTCCAAGTGCCAACTCCCTAGGTTCAAAAATGCCTGCACACGTGAGCATCAAATAGATAACATAAATACATAAGTATTTATGCCACAAGTTCTAGAAAATGATTATTTTACTGATATTGGCTCACACTTTAAATGTTTAAATAACAGACATACTGTTATCATAACAAGTACTAGTGACGAGCTTTTTAAAGGTGTCAACATCGATGACCTTGAATGTCCTAAAACTCCAAAAATATGGGGTTTTAGTGTTTTAAAACTGTTTTTTTTAGCAATTTTCGGCTGTGACGCATATTTCAAAAGTGAATTGCACTGACATGGCTAGAGACAGAATTGGACAACCTGCGAACAGGAAATGCTAACGCTGTTGCACATCTCAGGAGCTTTGCTCAAATTACTTGTTCATCCAGGACTCAGAAAAGCTTCAGGACAGATATCAGGACATTTTCCAATTAGCAAAAACTGTGATTACAGGTGTACAAAGGTGTACAAAAATTAAGTGTTACAGCTTACGAAATCTATCACGGCTTGTACGATAGCAACAAGCTGTTGTATAAGCGATGTGCTAAGTCAAAGGGAAGGCCAAAATTTGGACCCCCACAGCTCCCACATTTTTCAAGCGATCTTAATGAAACTTAAAACCAAGTAAGATAATTAGTAAGAAATGAAGTCTGAAAATGCAACAAATCAACTGGGATGCCAATTACCGAATGCCATTTCTAGCACTATCTCTACTAGGTAAATATTTTAAATGTTGCAATATTTTCAGAATATTCAGGACAAATCTACTTATTTTAAGAGATTTACAGACTATTTAAATGTTTCATGAATTTCAGGGACTTCACGATGAGAAGGATGCCTGGTTTTTACGCTCGACAGCAGAATGCTTCGCGCATCTTTGCCATCGTCTGGGCGTCTGTCTGTCTGTCCGTCCGTCTGTCTGTCACACTCGCGATCTGTATCAAAACGGTGCAACCTAGGATCACGAAATCTTCACTGTGGGCTGCCCCAAGGTCTCTAGTTTATCATGACAAAATTTCGTGCCACTGGATGCAGGGGTTCCCCTCGAACGAGGGCGTCGAAGAGGGGTACCCCCTAAAAAAGACGTCATTTTGCCATTATTGGCTCAAATAATGTGAAAACGGTTGCAGATAGGTACATACATGCTGCTTATCATAACAAGCACTAATGACAAGCTTTTTATTGCTGTCAACGTCGATGACCTTGAATGACCTTGAACCTTCAAAATAGGGGTTTTTAGTGAATATTTTTGTGATTTTTGGCTGCAACACGCACTTTAAGAGTGAATTGCGCCGAAATGGCTGGAGATAGGCCTGGACATTTTGCACATGACATTTTTTTAGCATAGAATGTACATTTTTAAGAATCTACAAGTAGCTATTTTACCGCTATTGGCTCGTGTAGCTTGAAAACGGTTGCAGATCAGCAGAGACACGCTGCTTATCATAACAAGCAATATAGTGACAAGCTTTTTATTGGTGTAAACATCGATGACCTTGAATGACCTTGATTTTCTAAAATAGGGGTTTTAATGTTTTTTTTTGCAATTTGTGTCTGCGGCGTAGATTTCAAGAGTGAACTGCATCAAAATGGATAGAGTTAAATCAAGACAACATGCGAATAGGAACTGCTAAGGCTGTCGCGCGTCTCATGAGCTTTGCTCAAATTACTTGTTCTAACCTGAACCTCATCTTCATCGTCACCCTCTTTAAACAGTTCCTCTGCACCAAACTTGAGAATAGTGTTCAGCTCCTCCTTGTTGAAAGGCATTGTACTGTTGCTACACATACAGACATAGAGATACATAGCCACAGACACTCTGGACTAAGCCAGTTCTCAGGATAGAACCCTGTTGTAGCAGACTTCTTATAAGCCTGATGCTGATCTAATAAAGTGAGCGAGTAAATAGGGTTTAACATCCCACCCGACACAGTATAGGTCATTTCAGGAATGGTCTTAGAAGGCAAAATTGCACATACACATAATAACGAAACGAAAAGTTTAATCTTTATAAAACGCAAAACACAAGAACGAGCTAAACCTAAAATTGCAAGAACTGTTGATCATAATTGTGCATATGTAACGGTAATGGCAGTTCTAATGTATGTAATAACAACCTTAGTAAAACAAATCAATTCATTACCCATACAAAGAAACTATCTTAGCAGAATGCACTTACATTCTGTGTACCGTGTATTGTACAAAAACTGTTTTCAGTTGTTTTTTCAACATGTCAGTATGTTCTGCATTGTGTTTAACAGCAGTGTGTCTGTTGATTGCTTTAATGAAAAAAAAACTATCATCATCATCACTATATAGATTTACATTTTACTTACTTAACTTATTTACATCTGAAGTGTGTTAAAATAGCAACCTGCGAGTGCTGAAGCTGTCGCGACTCAACACTGTACGTCCCGTCGTGTCCATCCGCTGAATTACGAGGTGGTCTAGAACCATCTTCTTCTTGGCTCGCTCCACGATGTCCTCCTCAACACTACTCTTTGTCACCAGCCGGTAAACACTCACCTTCAGCAGAACAACAGCCGTTTAAGATATCAACAGCTCACAGACCTCAGAACTTCCCAAGAAAAGTTAACTGCAAGCAGAGTCTTTGTCAAACAACAACTTGCTGTTATAATGTTGACAACAATATCACTCATTATGCAATTTTTAAGACAGTCACAAAAAATAAGCAAAAATACATTAAAAAACTAACTATAAACAACTAAATCTAGAAACACCCAACCTAAATATACCTGCAAGATCTGTTCTCCTTAATGGTTTATACCAAAAGTTTTGTTTTGCTCCTGTGTATTCTTAGGTTACTGTTCTCACGCATTTGATGTGCGAATACTACTTCTCACAGTAACTGTAGTAAACAATATAGCACAGAACTGTTCAATTCTCAGGTATCAGTGCCAGTAACCATTAAAACACAGAATGCACTGAGATGTGTTATCTGATGAGAAATAAGCAACAAAGCAAACTGCAACCGAGCTGCATAAACAGTGCAACACAAACAGTTCAATAACCCTGCTATGTCTCATAAGCTATGCAAATTCACCAAATCACCAATACTTTTTTAAACTTATGGCATGCGTTTACTCAATCATATAATATTCCAAGTGTCTACACCACATCAGATAGAGTTAAGTTTCGTCCATTCAGTCTACTGCTTTTCACGTGTGACAGCTAAGCTTCGCACGTCTTAGCCAGGGCCTTGGTGTCTGTCTGTCTGTCTGTCACACTCGTGATCTGTATTAAAACGATGCAAGCTAGAACCACAAAATCTTCAATGTGGGCTACCACAAGGACTCTAGTTTTTTTTGCGACAAAATTTTGTACTGCTGGACAAAGGGGTTCCCCTCAAACGGGGTGTGAAATAAAAATGTCCCCTCTAAAATCCGCTATTGGCTCGTATAGCATAAAAACGGTTACAGATAAGCACAGATGTGCTGCTTATCATAACAAGCACTAATGATGAGTTTCATAAGGGTGTGAACATTGATGACCTTGAACAACTTTGAACCAACAAAATAAATTGTTTTAGTGAATTTTGCACGATTTCGACCTGTGACACACATTTTAAGAGTGAACTGCGACAAAATGGATGGAGATAGAACAAGACAACCTGCGAACAGGAACTGCTAAGGCTGTTGTGTGTCTCATGAGCTTTGCTCAAATTACTTGTTCCACAATGATTGACAGCTCATTCATTACCATACCTGGTTCTTCTGGCCGATGCGGTGAGCTCGTGCCTGGGCCTGCAGGTCGTTCTGTGGATTCCAGTCACTGTCAAAGATGATGACCGTGTCAGCCGTGGCTAGATTTACGCCGAGTCCTCCAGCTCGAGTCGACAACAGGAAACAGAAATCCTACGTGCACACAGAAACGTCTCGTTTCTGCTTAACCAGATAATTACGAGATTACAAAGAGTATTTGATAAATAATAAGGATTGGCATTAAAAGACTAATTTTTTTTACAATTTATACATTAGTAAAATGTACACTAATCAGTTAAACATGTAAGCTCATTGCTGCACACCTGTTCAAAGCTAAGTGTGTAAGTAAGTTATTGAGTAAGTTACCTTTATGATGAATTTAAGTCCTGGATTAAGTCAAAAATAACATTAATAAGCTAAGAAACAGAATACAGATATTATCAAAAGTAAACTGCAGCATTTTCTATGGATAGCAGTGACACAACTAGGCCTACACAACACATCGGCATCGGCACCAGCAGCATGTTACATGCATGTAATGTGAGACGTACGGGTTGCCCGAAAATGCAGGACCTGACATTGACAGACCAAGAAAAATGCAAGGCCTGACATTGCAGGACCTGACAATGGCGTTCCTTTTGGTCCATCGTTGTCAGGTTGTGCAATCTAGTCCGTTACTGTCAGACCTTGCAATGTCAGGTCCTGCATTTTCAACACCCCCAGATTTACAGTAAATGCACAATGTTCAGTTCATATGTACCTGTGAGCCTTCAGCGTTGAAATGATCCATCGCCTGCTTGCGTACCTCTCCACGTATAGTTCCATCCAACCGCTACCACACACACACACACTTGGCAAGCTGTTCACACATGTGCCTCTGTCAGCAAGCAGAATAACCTCGTACCGACAAAATCACTTGGAAGGTAACGGCAGTATACGGCAAAGGTATGGCGTACCACGCATATAACGTAGCAGAGATGAGCACAACCCCTCGGGTCACAAAGCTGTGAGATGGCAATGTTGACTATGGCCGATTTGCCTTTACCTTACCTACAAGAACTAGGTATGCTGTGCTACAAATCATTAAGCTAACTGCATGACTCAACTAACGGTCACAGACAGTACATCAAGAAGCACTAGTAAGCAAGCAGCAGAGAGAGACTGTGTTCACATAGACACGAGTACAAGTCCGGCATTGTCCGGGTACCCGTCATGCATTTCAATGGTGGCACAGGGCCGTTCACATATATACGAATGCGGATTACCCGTAAATTTCACTCGTAAGAGTAGTTTCTGTGCAGGTTGTATTTTTATCCAACCCATGTAAAGTAAACTACCCGAAAATAGCATTGATACAATTTATAAAAGCAGATGGCATATTTGATGTCAGAAATGACGTCATTGTAAAACTGTTCATCGTTAGAGGTGTGCAGTTAGTAAAAATAGTAACTTTGTTGTGGAATATTGTTGTTTTATTCACGAAGCATTTCCTCGATTCGATTTCATTCAACATGGCTGACAGACATTGAGTTATGTTCTCGTACAAGTGACCATCAATACTCCGCTCGTACGAGTTAAGCTTCTACAAGCCATGCCATTGAAATACACGATGGATACACGGACAGTGCCAAACTCGTACTCGTGTCCAGGTGAACACAGCCAGAGACCTGGAATGGAAAGTGTCTGAGCTGCAGATATTCGGCCAATATGTCCAGCATGCGAACCATCTGACAGAAGATGAGCACGCGATGTCCACTCTCACGCAGCCTCAGCAGCAGCTTGTCCAGCAGAATCAGCTTCCCACTGCTCTTCACCAGCAGCTGAACACACAGCATCAGCCAATACACCATCATTATAGTATCTATGCCAAGCACATCATGTGATGCCAGCCTCATACTCGTGTCTATGTGAACGCAGCCAGAGACCTGGAATGGAAAGTGAACACATCATCAGCCAATACACCATCATTACCTATGCCTAGCAGATCATGTAATGCCCGCATTTATCTGTTTCTATCTGCTGATTGGTTTATTAACAAAATTACACAAAAAGCTTCCGTTACTAGCAGATATAATCTAAAATTTTCAGAACAAGTTAAACTTGGCTCATTTTAGAAATGAATCTGGTTCCAGGCAGGACAAAACTGAAGAACTGTTACACACTACCAAATAAGGAAAAGCTCCGCCAAACCAAATAATGTCACCTGGCGAACACAGTGCCATTCTAGCTATCATCATCAACTTAACATTCTCTTTACTAGCAGCTACAAGCATGTGCACTAAACTATAAGCATGGCCATCAACATCACTGCCAACATTATTGTCATCTGCAACATAAAAAAATGGAAGCTCAAAAAAAATTTATAGTGCACACAATGTTCTGAAGACGCCAGCCAAATCTTAAGAAGCAAGGGGTGGGGTAAAGCATAAGGCACCAAGAAAGATTAACAGCTAGGTTACAGAAAAGTTCTGAGATGGTGATGAAAACAGCATATGGTAACACGATGATAGACAGATTTGGCAATCCATCGTATGTGGTCACGAAAATCTGTTAACCAGTCAGTCACTCACCTCAAAGCGATCAACCTCCACCGGCTCATCCGAGCTGTCTGGCGGCCGCACCAGGAATGCATGGTTACAGCATTTCTTCAGCTCCATTATCAGGTTTATGAAACTTCCTATGCTGCCCTTTAGTCCCTTCAAATATATACACTTTACAGTATACAATGACAAAACAAAGACTGGCAATTACTAACATAATTTTAGTACGGGTAGTTAATTACAGAAGTTCATAAAAATCCCAATCCAGAATTTTGATCAATATGCAAACCATAAATATAACTTTTTATCCTTACATGCCTTAAAATATTCAAAAAGTACCCAAAATGTTTGCAGTTCAAGATGTTCACTGTTCAGAAAAAAAACAACAAAAACAGTTTACCTATAGAATAAAATGTACTATGGTAACTGTACAAGTATTTCACATGGAACAGTCAAAGGACATCGCTAGCACACTAGCAAACATTACAAGTATCAACAAGCATAGGTAATAAACTGGAAACAGCAACTTTATCATCAGCCCCCAATTACAACTTACCCAATGAGAAATATGCCAGAAAACAGAACTATACAGTACTAGCGGTGACCTTAGCGAGGGCCTTGTAGTTCTTGGTGAGAATCCACTTGTAGTATTGTCTCTGGACCTTGGACATCTCCACCCGGAGAATCTGTTCAACCTTGGCTGGCAGTGACCTTTCCACGTCCTTCTTAACTCTACGCAGCAGGAACGGCTCCAGTTCCTGATGCAGGTGACGGAAACCAGTCTTATCAGCCGACTTGTGCTTCTGCTCGAACGCATCCCAGTCGGAAAACCTACAACACAAACAATTACATGCCAGCGATGACTGTGGCTGCAATGTCAGCAACAGCGCCACATCTCACTCCGCACCGTGGTCAGCCACCTTGTCGTGGTGGTGGGGCAAAGTGCTCTAGTGACCTGATCCAGTGCCCATACTCTGACAAATCTTCGGCTTTCATGTCAATTTTGGCTTCACAGCTGTTTATCTACAGCTGTTCACGGCTTCGTAGCCATTTCCTGTAACCTAATGGTTACGTTCAGGAATGTGCATCGGGCCGAACTGATGCAGCTTCAGCTCTGGGCAGGTTAAAAGCCTGCCCACCCCGGAAATAAGATAAGGTCAAGTAAGGCCACATCTCACTGTTTCAACAAGTCAACACTGAAACATAGCACAACACACACAAAGGCAGCATACAACCATAAAGACTGACAGAACTAGTAAGACAAAGTGACTCGGAAAGACGTCATAAAACTGTGTTAAGAAAGCTAAGAAAAGTGTAGATTTGTCCCAACAGAATGATTATGATAAGAACCAACAAAAAATTAGAATTAAAAGGCAAACTGTCGAACGCAAATGGCTGAATCAAAGGTGTGAAAATAAGGCATGTGTGTTTTAATATCAAACAGAAACAGCAGCAACAGCAAAAAAAACTATTTGCTCACGTTAATTCTATCTCAATGGTAGGAAAAATCACATAAAAATACACTAACCCACATAATTTACCATACGCTACCAATGTTTTAGTCTAATTAGTAAGACATATTATATAGAGTGTACAAACAAAGTCGGTCATAAAGAAATCCACAAGGACCAATAAACGGTGAACATGCCACGACCAGCGATTACGATCTACCACTGTGCGGCTGATGTGTACCTGCGAGGCATGATAAAGTGAAGCAACGACCAGAGTTCCTTGAGCGAGTTCTGCAGCGGAGTGCCGGTGATGAACATGCGGTAGTTGGTGTCAAAGTTCGTCAGAACCTTGTACAGCAGAGAATCATCGTTCTTCAGCCGATGAGCCTCGTCTACTCCCAGCACTGCCCAGTTCATTGCACCCAAGAATGACTGCAACAAAACACACCTTGTATATAAACTAACTACAGTACTAGAACAACATACTGCACAGCAACCTTTCGCGATAATGACTGGTACATTATTTATCAGTAATTTCAGCCCTGCCAAGTCTCACGCATCTCGCACAAGTTTCCCGCATTTTCAGTTAACTCGCGCTTCTCCGCCCGCTAAAGGTTTATCTCATGCATTTCATTTTACTGTCTGTTACCCATGATTTTGCATGGCAGTGACCAAAAATTGTTTTCATTAATCACAACTTCAAAGCTTAAAATCCACAGAAATGCCTTGATGGCCAGGGCTCCACTCCAAACCCCGCGAGAAAAGCATATTTTACAGCATTTTCCATTTTCCCTGGATTTTGGAAAAAAAGATAAAAAGTGCGAGAATACGGAGCAAAAAGGCAAAAGGAAGAAAAGAAAAAGAAGAGCAGAAAATGAGGAAAAGAGAAAAAAGATGGGGGGGGAGAGAAATCAATGGTCGACATCACACACTTTGATTTCAAGACCTTGGCAGCTATGTAACTTCCTTAAACATTAAATATTAATATAATAAAACCTTCTGCAACCGCTCAATTACCACCATCACTACTATTTTTCGTTGGTAACTGGCTCATATTTTCTTATTTTATTCCTACTAGAAAAGTTCCCACCCTACAGGTGGAATCCACTCCGTTACAGGCAGGTCCACTCTGTTACCTGACAACTCAACCCCCTCCCCATTCTCAGGCTGCCGTGGGGAGAGTTGGGAGGTAAGGTAGAAGTGCACATACCTAAGGCCCAAGGACTCGAATGCCATGGTCGAGCTCCACAATCATGCAACACAGAAGGCGTCAGAGGGGTTTGACAGACAGACAGACAAACAGACTTTCTCACATTATACGTAGTAAGATTTTCGTCAAAGTCCACTTTCAGGGAATGATGCCAATTGAAAGCATTATAACATAAAGTACAAACGAAGAGTACCTTGTCTTTAAGAACAATCTCATACGTTGTGACAATGACGTTGAACTTCAGCCTCTTATTGCCTGGATGACACCATTCATAGTCACGAATCTGACACAGATTAACATGCTCAACAGTTCAGAGTAGGGTTAGAATGATACTAGCATTGGGGTATTGGGTATTGCCCAATATTTGCTAGTATTGGGTTGTACTGGGTACTGGGCAATACTTTTCTGGGCTGTGGTATCCAATACCAATACCGGCAAATTAGTTCTAAATAGTGTAGTGTAGTCTAATTTTAACCACGCATGGCACTGAATGGCCTATTTTGTGTTGATGTGCCATTAAGAAACTACTCACTCACTCACTCTAAATAATTTAGTGCAATGCACAAAGTTCTTCATAAGTAAAAACTGGCAGGATACTATATTTTAAAATGTATTTTTTTTGTATTTTAGCAAGTAAGTGCATATGCCAGTTCAGCACAGTGTTTATCTTGAAGCTCCAGTGAATTCATCAACTAACCAGGATTTTTATTATATTTTTCAGGACTTTCCAAGAGGCATGGGAACCCTGTGTAAGCTATATAATTAGTAAGGACCAACCGAATTCACGGGGAAAAATGCATGATTTCACGGCAGAATTTTTAAAATGTGTCAAATTTCACGGAAAATTCACGGAAAAAGTTTCGGAAACTCACGGACCACACAGACGTTATTTCGAGGTGCTGCGCTAATGCAAACAAAGAAATTTTAGAACAATGAATATTTACTACACTAAGTCAAGACTAAAGACAGTCAATGTCAACTACTTAGTGCTGAAGTGCGAGACGTAGCAAACAGCAACATCCGTACAAAAGCTGCTGCTAAAACTCTGGAATTGTCATAAATTAAACTAAAAGTGCTAAAATTACTGATTTCACGGAAATTAGTGTTTTTCACGGAAGAAGGTCAATTTCACGGAAAATGTCACGTCCGTGAAATCGTGAATTAAGTTGGTCCCTAATAATTAGTTGACCAGTGAACAGTCACACCCTATTGTAGCCAACCACTGTGCTCTCTGGTGGTTGTCACTACTGGCTCACTAGCATGTGAGGCAGACCGTAGGCACCTGTGCTGCATGATGTAATTGGACACCACATTACTACTGCCACTGTCACTACCACATGGCTGTCTCTTATTCCTGGTACAGCACGGCCACAGGCTGAGAGGCAATGGACAGAGAATGAAAGGACATTGCACTTTTAAATGGTGGGCTGAGTGCAGGTGCTGGCAAAGCAGACCAAACAGACCTTAATGCTTAGTTAACACCATTGGGTTAGCACAGTTAGCACAACACACTTCACTTCTCATGCCTAATTCTAGCAGGAAACATGGCAGGAAGCCGATATCAGTATTGGTATTGGGTATTGGTATCGGCAGGACCCAATAATATTAGGTATTGGGTGACATTTTTGGTATCGTTCTAACCCTATATCAGAGCAACAGTTACCTCAGAACAATATTAATTATTGACAGTGAGAATATTAAGCTTTCCACTTGCACAAAAAATGACAGACAATATTCAATCGAAAGGTTGGGCATGGCACAAAAAAATAATCAGATTTTGGTGGCCCTCCGAATTATTTTCTTCTTGTGGATCACTTGTGGCCAGCCGACTTCGACTGAACCCCACCAAGACCCAGGTGATGTGGTTGGGTTCTCCACAACAGCTGGCAAAAGTCAACGTTTCGTTCCGGTGGCGTCGGCACGTATCAACGTCTTGGAGACGGCCCATAACCTCGGCGTCATCGTCAACAGCCAAGTGACTAATATATATATATAAAAGAAGTAAAGCTGTGGGCTAAACAACAACAACAACGAAGCAGACCAGACTGCGGCTGTTGATATCTCCGATGTAGATGACAACGTTGATGTGAGGTGCCCACGTCTTGAACTCTCTCTGCCATGTCACTAGAGTCGACAGTGGAACCACCAGCAGAAATGGACCATACACATGGTAAGCATCCATCAACACTGACAGGAATGCAATGATCTGAATTGTCTTCCCAAGACCCATTTCATCCGCCAGGATCACTCCGTTCTCCCTATGCAATCGACAAAGTCGGATATTCACCAACACACAATACAATACCATACAACGCAGTATGCTATAAAATTTGTTTAAGATGACAAGACTTTGTTGCCAAGACAGTGTGACAGAAGCACTGATCACTATTTGATGTAGTTAGATGAAAAGCTTTGAAAACAAAAAGGGGCTTATCATCAGCATTTAAAAACATCTTAAACACTAATGCTGTAAGGAAAGACAGCAAGACACAGCACAATCGACAAGCAGTGGCCCAAAAAAACCAATCACACACATTTCAAACACAACTTTACTCCATACTGGAAAGTATTACAAAATGACCAGTATCAGCAACTAGCACCAAAAAACTATACAGTCTGTCATCACTATCACTTCACACAAAAGGACCCACCCACATAAGTAACTTGTAGCTGTCAAAAATTTAAGTTAACGTTTGTGCATATATCTAAGCCGGTTACGTACTTGCACCAGGAATGCAGCAGCCAGTTCAAGCCTTCCAGCTGGTAGTCTCGAAGCTCCATCGCTTCCTCACGTCCTAAGTACTCTGGCTGAACTTTCAGTTCAGTGAACTTTGGTCGCACTTTCAGCGCCTGCAGCAAAACACGCAACACACCTATGGACATAAACATACAAACACACAAACAGACTATACACAGGCATGACTAAACAGACAAAGAAGCTGTAGATGAAATGAACAAACTATTCACACCAACACAAACACCCCTCACAGGATACGTAAGCACAAAGACTACAAGCTTCGGAGAAGAGAAACTAGGGGGTAAACTGCAGACATCTTGAACATGCAGCTGGTGTGCAGTACATAACGACAGCCAGCTATGCCAGACAGTTCGGACATCCTTGACATTCCAGGAGATCGATTAGCTTCAAAATTTACAGTACGCGGTAAAGGGTTATCAGAAGTGACTTATGGAAAATGGATGGACATGCAGCATAACACCAGCTACAGTACAGTTTACCAGCAGTACAAGCAAGCACACACCTTGCAGTTCTTGCTAGGCAGACACGTTGACTTCTGTCTGCGGTTGTACTCATCCACAGCGACTGGAAAGCGGCGGCGGATGAGCTCCGAGTCTTCATGCGTGCACTCGGAGTACGGCAGACCTTGCCACTTCACCAAGTACTCAGCATTGCTGGCTCTGCTGGCTACAATACAAGTAAGTAAGTAAGTAAGTAAACGTCAATTTGTATAGCGCCAAAATCTCACAAGAAAATCAGGGCACATTGGAGAGGGATGGTAGGAGGCAATATATATTTATTACTTCATCGTACACGAAGTACAGAAAAAAAGAAAAAGAAACAACAATAAAACACAAAAAGCAACACAAACTAAGCGACAAATAGACTACAAAGTACGGCTTTATGCTAGATATAAAATGAGATTGTCCAATTCAGAATGTAACGATGTGGAGCCGTCAGAAAAGAACAGAAAATTAAAGCCATCACGTAGGTTCAACACCTGACGTAAGGCATCTACAGTAAGCCAGTCACTCTCACTGACTGACGAATAAAACGACTTGACAATACATGTGCAGTAACTTCTAAAAGAAACCACCAGCTTCTGTTGCAACTAGGGTTGTTAAACAAAGTTCGGATTTGCGAAAAATAATACTCTAATACAAGCTGGGGGTCTATGTCGAATGTTGCAACTAGGGATGTTAAATTCAGAGAATGTTTCAGAGAATGCTCTGGCAACACATAATCATCTATGTTGCTTATGATGTCACAGCACCTTAAGACAGAAAAATAACAAACCCTTTCATAATATAGAAAAAACACATCAAGTCAGTTTTCTGCAGCAGTTGAATGCTAAGTTCAAGAAGATAAATCTAGAAGGTTAAGGAGCCTTCAAATAAAATGTATGCACCATAATATACACAGCAAATTTCTTGTTTTGTTGTCTAAAACAGCAGTGTCGACTGTCGAATCAATCACAAGAATGGTATTAAACAGAACTGCTTATTAACAACATGAAAGTTAATGATGACCACAATAAGTAGTATAAAGCATGGACATGATATATTGAGTGTAACCCACAAAGTTATAAAATGCAAAACTGATCCTTTTCCAAAAGAAAACACGCATATTTACTTACTGACAATTCTTTCAACTTGGCAGTACTGGACGTAGAGCTCCTCCAACATTTCCTGCTGAAGGTCAAAGAATTCACAGTCCTCAGGGCTTGCCTGACGACGCCTGAACACATCGTATTCCACTCCAAGTCATAATTATCTTGCATAAAATTTGTTATGATGGCTAGGAAACATCTTAAAATGGAAGCTCACCAGGCCACACAGTGCAAATAGAGGGGCTACAAAAGAAAGAGTGGAGAGCGAAGAAAAAACTGTATGGATATCATCATACAAGATCTGAAGAACACTGACACTACATGGAAAGAAGCCAAAGAACTGGCAGAATACAAAGCAAGATGGCGCTGATGTTCAGCCCAATGCATCCATCGGGATACAAGCTGAACTAAGACTTAAAGTAAGATAATGTGTTAACAGTTAAAATGGTAAAAATGTAGACAAAAAAACTGACATGATAAAATGCAAAAAATGCAATCACCACTACAATTATCAGTTATTCAATTAAGTCCATACTATAAGGTCAGATCATAAAGTAACACCAAACTACATAATAAACAAAAATGCCAAGACAGCTGATCATTAGTAGAGTTAAAGGTAAAGGTTAAAGATGGTGATATAGCTCTTTATGAAAAGCCCATCTCAAGGCTACGCAGCGTCACCTGCCGTATGTGATCACCCAGCACTACCTGTCACCCGACAGGTGAACGTGCCCCGCCTTAACCCTAGCCAGATAGACTGGTACTCAATTTACCTACCCTGAAGGGATGAAAGGCTGAGTTGACCTAGGCAGCTGGTTACATACCGAGATTGTTTACCTGCTGACAGGCAGTGACCCATCCAAGTACTAACCCAGTCCGGCATAGAGTGACTTCGTTGATCAGATGAAACGTGTTACTGCTACGCCACGCCACCAACCCAGTAGTCACATACCATTTCTGCAGTTCATCGTCTCTCTTGCAGTAGTTGTCCAGCTTCTTCATTCCATTCACGTTCTGTTCACGCAGGCTGTCCAGACTCTCCCAGGTGTTGTGCATGTGAGACCAGTGCTTCCACTTGATCAGGTACTGAGTCTCTGTGTCAGCTGAATCTGATGTCTCCATAGTCTCGCCAGCTTCATCAGCCGTAGCTTCTTCATCTTCTTCGTTGTAGGTTGCTGTCTTACTGCCAGTCTCTGTCCACAACACACGCATCTGATCGTATAGTGGATATTACACTTATCTGGAGTTGCTCCATATTTGGTCAGGTCCTTGAGGAAATGCTTATAGGAAGAACTGCTGTTTTTTGTGTCAGATTAAACACTTGTAAACAGCATCAAAGTACTAAAAGAAAACTATCACCATGGTTATCCATTAAACAACAAATTAATCAGATAAATTGAACCAGATGAATAATTTGTTTTTATTGAGAGTGACTTCATCATTCTGACATTAACTCTATATCACTATCAGACACAAGGAAAAATTACTTCCATATTATTCTCACTGCACAGTAATAGAGATGCATAATACGTTTCTTTAGTCTGGACACTAGCAAACTGACATTATATTCCTAACAAAATCATTTCACAAAATCTGGCTTCACACTTCTTTGTTACAAGATGCTTGCTACCCTGATGTCCCTGACGTTAACATTATTAACAACTGTTTTAATTACATGCTGTATAAATATAATTGTCAGTATGTCAGTTAAAACCGCGAGACGGACTAACCTCCTTTACGACCGATGCGATGTCTCAAGACTTTCTCAATTGTCTCCGCAGCCTCACGTTCCTGATCAGCTTCAGTCATCTCTATCTCAATCAGATCATCACTGTCGGTAGCATCATCAGACTCCTCCTTGTAACTACACACGATGACAGAGACAGACAATCAGACAGACAGCCAGACATATAAAGAGGCAGAGATGCACAAACTTACACAGACAGATGCAAGCAGTTTAACTATCGCTCAGACACATCACACAAGAATACAAATAGACCAACAGACACATAGATACTAATCCAATCTAGGTCACTGGTTGATCCTGCTAGACTAATAACACTACTGTCATGTTTCAGATCATAAGCTCAACAGCCAGCCATTAACAATACAGTTAACACTGTTCATCAGCAAAATGTGAAGGTGGAATGTAATCGGTAATTAATCTATAAAACAATGCAGTCGACCGTCTGGACACCACACAAGATACACTGCAAATACTAGTCAGATAAATGAAAGTGTACTGTAATGCAACAGTGGCCTGACCTGATTTTCTGCTTGGTACCACGCCTCCTTGTCACACGACCCTTCTTTGACCTGAAGCAAATATAACAAAGTTATAAAACTGCACTTCCATCTATTGCGCACCTTTTTTATGCTGTCACATTCTGTGCAAACAGAAAAATATGCCAGCGAAGTGCCAACACAGTACATAGCCATCCATGTAGACCTAAGCGACCCTAACCCTAAAACCGACCTATGACCTCATGAACTGATAACTGTAACATACACTGGTTATTCTCGACCTGGGAAATTTAGGTTTTTCCATGCTGTTTTGTTATTGAGTTTAAGCCTGTATACATGAAACAGACACAGTTGTGCCAAAACCGTAATGCAGCCTATAGAACATCCGCATAACAAATAATGCCGACAATAAAATGCGAATACTGCGAGTGTTTCTTCGATGGCTGGCTGCGATGTTTGCTTCGTTGCTTATCATCATCATCATCGCTGCTGTCGTCTTCATTGTCGTCATCATTGATATTATCATCTGATGAATGAGTCCGCGTAGTCTGGCTTGAGGATTGCTGGGTACGTGCAGACCGCGACCTACGCATAAACTGGTACATTAAAAAGGCAGCATCTAAATTATCTAATGGCCAGTGGATCTTAGTTCCTCATCAAAACTGGGACCAACAAAACCGGCAGCATCAAAACTACCCCACTACATGAACCCCAACCCTAACCCTATCTCTATCACTAATCCATAATCCCTAAAATCCCTAAATCCATAATTTCTAACCCTATACCAATCCCTAACCTTATCCCTAAGTCTAATTTCTAACCCTATCCATAACCTTATTTCTTTAACCTAAGCCTATATCACTATTCCCGGTTTTGTCAGGACACCGTGGATCAATCATCATGCTGCTTCCTGAACTAGCTTTGCCTATTATGTGAGTGCAGTGCAATGGGTGTGTAAGACCCTCGTCAACTAGAAGGATGGCTGCATACACGTCAGCAGAAAGTTGCACAAGGTGTGACATCATCTTGCACAAGGCGTGACATCATCTATGATGTTTATAAAATGTTCGTTACTAGACGTTCTTAACTTACTGCCACTGACCTAGATCGGAACAACGTGCTGACAAAATTCGCTCACCTTTGAGTAAACACATTTGGTTATTCTCCAGTTTCGTTGAGTCAACACTCAAGCCAACTTACTTACACTAGAAGATGTATACAGCCGATATGTGACTGCAAAAAATTACTGTCACCATAATTTACTCGCACCTGCCAGCCAAATTCATCATAGCATGCCACAATGTCGGTCGGATTTGACTGACCGCAGTCAATTGAAAAAGTAAATGTGACATGAATATAACAAATTTTTACAAACGAAGCGCAATGCCAGTCTCCACACTGCCTTAAAATACTATGAATTAAACTAAACATTTTACAGTACCTAGTGATGCGTTTTCTGCGTAGTGTAACATCATCGTCACTGTCCTCGCTGTTACTTGTCTCCGAAGCTGAATCCATGGTCTTACCACGCATTCTTCACACACAGCCACACACACACACATACACTGATATAATTGCAGATGCTTGCTCCTTATCAGTACAATACAATAATGTACGTTGGCTAAACTGACCAAGAACCAGTGATGGACCAGTTGAAAAGAAACAAAATGAGTTGGCTTGGACAAGCACCAAACAAATAAAGACATCACTGCATAACAAACACTACAGTGCTCATCACAAAGTCATTGAGAAAAGCAAACACTAAAGAAACATGGAAAAGATTTAGGGCTGTACCGAATATTGTATTCATATTCTATTTGGCCTGAATAGTAAGCTGAATAGTGTATTCGTATTCGGCCGAATAGTAGTGCCATAAATAGACTGAATACAAACAATTCAGTCTCAAAAACAGCTGATGTCAGCCCAGCTGTCTTAGCAGCATAATTCTCCTTTAAAAAGATTCTAAGTAAGATACATAAAGAGAGAGTTTCATGCATAAACATGAATAAAGACAAAAATGCACGCCTGTGACCTATGTACCACATGGAGTGACAAGGCATAAGTCAACTAAGTAAGTCACACTCACACTCACAGTAAAGAAAACTCACAAAAATGTTTACACGCAAAATGACAATACATGTAAGCAAGCTGTTACTGAGTGAATACATGTACAGATACTGTTAAATAACTTGAATTCATCAAGATCACATAATTACGGTGAAGCTCTAAAGACAGACAAAGTGTGATGAATAAAAACAAGTTGTGAATACCGAGTTGTTCTTCTCTTTGGCTTCTCATCACTGCTTCCCTGCAGACAGACAAGTGTCAGATACGGCTTCAGTACATTGAACGCCAATGGACTTATATGATGCATTACTTCAATTACCTGGTAATCTACACAGAGATCACATTCTACATGAACTAAGAAATGTAAAAATGAGTCCAACAAAATCTAATTAGGCCGCCTGGAACGATAGTTCAGGAAGGCCTTATGTTTTACTGCAGTTTATTTTTTTTTCATCGCAAGATCTCCCTAAGTTCACAATGCACATTCTGCGTATGCTACTGCATAAATTTGACTTCAGGCCACGTGACTTTATTACCAAGTAAATTTCACCCCCTGAATTAACCCCCCATCGGACTTACAGTGCCGGGCGGCCTCATGTTGGGCCCCATATTTCTAGTTTTTTAATATTTTCTTTTTAAGCAGACAAACCTCAAAAAGTCTAAATATGTGTTTTTAGACCTTTCATTTTTCGTGCAACTTAACATATTAACAAAGGTCATATTCAGCATTTTAAAAATATTGCTGCCTCCCTGATAACTGTCTCTGTACCTAATAAGAACGATGCTTCAAAACTACACGACTCATTATTTAAGTAATAATTAGTTCTACTTGACAAAAATTGATTGCAAAGTTTAACTAATATTTAGGTAACTGACTACTATGACTAGTTAACCAAACTAACGTGTGCCTATCTGATTCATGTGACTGACTCTAGTAAATAGTGATACGAACTGCGCCCAAGCTGAGACGAGTAACTTCTTTGCGCTGTCGTCCTGAACGTCGAATGCCATACAAGTCTGGCTGCTCACTCGCTTCCTGACACCACAAGCATGCAGCAATTAGCACAGGCATGTATACAAAAACGTACACACTATTACTAGCAGCAGCAACAACAGGCTTGTTCATCTGTCAGTAACACAGACTACAATAATTTCTGCAAAAAACACTGAGATCATCTTGACTGGAAATCATATGGTATCATGCCAAGGGTCAAGAGCGCTAATACTACTTTCTCACTCAGATCTCATTAAATTGTTATACGACCATCCTAATAGGCAGAATTACAAGTCCTGCCTATCTGTCTGTCTGTTTCTCAATCATAACTCAAAAACAAACAAGAAATTTGAGCTAATGCTCAGGAGACGCGCGAACGCCTATAGCAGTTCCTGTTCAGTAGTTTAGCTGAAAATTGGGGTGTTCATGCTAAATTAATATACAAATACCAAATTCTATATCTGGACCGCATAACAATAGTTGTGTGGCGCCACCTTTTGAATAATATAGACTTGTGTCGCAACCCGAAATTGCCAAAAAAATTCCATAAATACCCCTATTTTAACATTCAAGGTCATCCAAGTTCATTGAATTCGGTGGCAATCAAGAGCCAGTGTACGACTTCCTATTAGTGATTAATGGTAACCTGGGCCCTATCTCGCACCGTTTCTGAGATACAGCGACTTATTGGCTAAAAATCGCAAATTTTCCCACCCCCTCTCATTTAGCACCCTCGTTTGGGGTGACCCCCTTCAAATTTATGGAAAAGCTTTAAGGTTCCTGAAACTAGAGTCTTCCAGGCAGCCGACGGTGAAGATTTGGCGATCCCAGCTTGCACCATCCACCCGTGTGACAGACAGACAGATGGACAGACAGAAAGATGGACAGAATTGCAATGGCTAAGACGTACTGTAAGCAGTAGCTGCTTTCACATGTAAAAAAGTGAAGCAAAACGAAAACTGGTGTGAATGTTCCACATATCTAGAGTAACTAAATACAATGATGTGCCAATTATCAGCTCATATGGTTAAAGGTCAGAGTTAGGGTTAGAGTTGTGCAGCTCTAGGCAAAGAGTGGGTTGACATATATTCCTAGCTTTTCAGTTCCAGTTCTAGTCGAACATTCCTGTCCTCATACATAACTAGTATAAAAACAATATCACTCGGTCTGAGGAAGAATGTAATTACTTTAAGTGAGCAAGTAGTTTCTTAATGGCACATCAGCACAAAACAGGCCATACTGAGCTATAAATGGTTAAAAACAGTTACAAGAAATGCAGTTACTTTGACGATGTCTCGTATGACGGTGGTGCGTGATCGAGTCTGTCCGTCCTGCGACTCGTGGTCACTGTACATGTGGTCGACATCCAGTCGGCCGGACGTGCTCTGTTGCTCGTTGTTGTTGCCACTGTTGCTACTAGCACTACTAGAGGCTGCCGAACTATCGTCGGACTGCGAAGCCGCTTCATTGTCATCAGAGGCGTGACTTGCATGCTCTGAATGTTTCTCATCACTGCTTCCATCAATCAACACAGACGCAAAATCACAATAACATTTGCATCAGTTCTGGCCTGCATTCTTACATGTTCACGTAGTTTTAAACCATGCACAAAGGCTTGCATGCAGCTTCAGTAATGACAACCACATAAATGTCAATGTTGCGAAAGGTCAATGTGCAATTCTGACATCGAAAGGTATAGATATCTGTTATCAATTTATCAGTCTTGACAGAGCTTCATCATGTTCTCACATTTTTGGCCTTAGCGGTTTTTAGCTCACCTTGGTGTAGTACATCACCTCAACTGATTCACATAATGAATGTCCAGTTTAATCATGCACTACTTAAATCAGAGCTGTAGAAACTATGAACAATTTTTTTTTGTATTTTTCCTTTTAAGCAGGGAGATACTTCAAGGCCTTTTAGTCTTGTTTTAATTTTTATGCAGTTTAAAAAAATAGTGGGGCATTCAGTTTACTATAATGAAAATGACTGCCTTTCACCATCCTTGTAGCTGATTAGGATAATACTTGTAGCCTTTGATGATAGCCCATTTCTGACGATGAAACATGGCATTGAGAAAGAGGCACATTGATGATGTTACTTCTGGATCATTATTTAGTGTTGGGTTTTTGTACATTAAAACCAAAAAAACAAAAAACATGAAAAAGCTGAAAAAAATAAAAATAAAATACAAGTAGCCCACCTGTCACCAAGATAGCCAACCATACTGGTTGTCAGTGACTTTCAATGTCATCTAAGGTCCATGATTTTCAAGTCATTTGAAAGCGAATACATGTATGGCACTTCCTATTAACAATAATATTAATAGTAACCTTGCCCATGATATCTCACCGTTTCTGAGATATGTCAGTTTTCCATTGAAGAGCACACATTTTTCCTAACCCCACTCAAACCCCAAATTTGAAAATGTTTTCATTGCACTAGATACACAGGCCCCTACTTTCCTTTGAAGCCTACTACAAACTAGGCATAAAATATGTGACATATATTGGCCCACTGGGGATACCAAAATAACGACCAATCTGCATAAGAATAATCCTGAAACGGGATCTCGGAATTACAAATTTCTCAATCCCGGATTGCAATCACTAATTGCTGTTTTTCATTTTGATCATGATTTAGTTTTAATTTTCATTATTTTTTTCACTTTAGTGACAGTTATCCTTAATGAATTCATCACTTCTTGTTGTTTATTATTTATTTAACATACATTAATGAAAACTACAGTGCTTACCTGGTGGTGCCAGCATTGTCATCATCTTCATCATCAGAATGAGACGCTGCCTCAGGTGGCTCCATACTAGATGCAGACTCATCCATTACAGACAATGTAGACTATCAGCAAAGATTCTGCCATGCAAATTGAACACCCAGAACAATGATATCCATGCAGATAGCGAACAGCCAACCACACATAAGTAACCCGTGCCCAGTGGAGTAACAGTATGTCGTCACTTGTCACACCTCCAAGTTGCTTACTAGTCCAGTTAGATGGCTGACTGCAGACTGTGATCTGGAATTGGTAAACAATCTTAACTTACCATCCAGATCAACTTAAGCCTTCCAACCCTTCAACGTGGGTAAATCAACTAACATTCTGCTTAGCTGAGTGCAAGTCAAGTTGCATTCACCTGTGTCAGGTAAATGTTGCGTCATCCCTTTGTCAGGTGATGCTCTGTAGCTCTATAATGGGTTTCGATGAAGAGATGTAAACAATTCAATTTTTTAACCTTTAGTGGTTCAGACATCTGTCTCACTCACCCGTGGTCATCCAGCACGAATTCATCATTCATTTTAATCGTCCATTTACTGATAACCTTAATCAGGGTGGCCACCAGTGGCGTAACTAGCCATCGGCAGCCCCGGCAATGCCAAGGGGCCCAGGGGCCCATCACGATAAAGGAGGCCCAAAGTGACCCGAATTATTGAAAAAATTAAGCCGGTATCACCATACCTGAGAATCAAATTTGGACGGGGCCCATAGCGAATATTTGCCGGGGGCCCCAGAAATTATAGTTACGCCACTGGTGGCCACTCTCCAGTCATGATCAAATTCCCAGACTTTTCCAGACATTTTAAGGGAACATAGACGGAGTATCGCCCCTCGCAACAGTAGCAATATGATGGTCTATTGGCAACAATTTTAATTATTTTTCAGAGAATTAACTGACCAAATTTAGTGCAGTTTAAACAATAAAGGCAAACAAAAGTGGCTTACTGGCACTGCAAATTTAAAAATATGGGAATACAAGCTCTGAGAGCAGAAAAAAATGGAGTTGAATGCAAATATTCAACTAGTAATGAACAGTTTTGGGATACTTTTCCCTGACAAGATTTTTTCCCTGACATTTCCCTAACATGTTTCAAATTCCCTGGCATTTCCAGGTTTTCCAGAAAAGTGGTCACCCTGCTTAATGCTTTTATTAATATCAATTTATAGCTAGCACTGATTTCCTGGAGGCTCTAAACTTATCACTACAACCATACTCGCAAACATTATAGCACTACACTGTCTTCAAAAAAAGTTTACCGTAGAACTTCTATTAGTAGCCTTTGGCTTAGAAACCTTCAACTTCTATTAGAACAAATTACTTCTGACATGGCTAGTATTTGATACCCCACTTATAGGGGGACCTGGCTTCCATTAGAACATTTGACTGAGACGACCAGTTTGTATTAGAGACCCGGTTTCTATTAGAATTTGTACTGTTTTTATTTGTTTTTAACTATCGCTATGCATATACCTGATACTATAGTTACGGTGAAATTATTCTTCCCTGTATTTACTATCATGTGTATAAATGGATTAATATCAGTAGAAGTATCAATCAATGCAAAAAGAATAAGCAGTAAATGGTCATTAATATGCCATTACCATATAGTTTTTTTAAAAGTAAGACAACTGCTATTAATATTCTGCAATATTCTTACTTGAAATAAATCATTATTGTCACCAAAATGTATTTCATTTTAATACAATTACGTAATAAATGAAAAAACATTTTATTCCTTTACGTTGTGCTTAGTGTAAAGTAACAGCTGTTTTTATTTTTAGAATACCAGCTATCAATCCATCACCAGCAAAGCTACAGTACTAGAAAGATTAAGCTGGTTTACTGTATGTTAAATGTGTGAAATGCAAGTGACTTTTCCTTATGTAAACTATTAAATCAAATAATTTTACAAGTGAAATGAACATCTCTGCTGAAGTATCCTGCAGAGGAAGGTCAAGGCCAGATTACAGCTGCATGTCGATAGCACAACATTCAAAACTATCTGCTGAAAATGGGTACCACTCAGAATTGTACCATTTTAGTACCGATGCTTTCCTCAAACTCTTAACAAACAACTGTAAAGAAATCTTTGCTGTTCAGCATTAATCGGGTATCAAAATTCATCAAATTTATAGTCGACAACAGTTGAAAGGCCATACATTTGCAATGGCATTCAACAAAAATCAACCAACTTCATCAATAACATCGACAATTTTCAACACAGTGCCAATGAAATATGAGTGAAACAATTTTTTAACCAAGCCAACATATGCACATTATATAACAAAAAAACAACAAATATTAACCAGGTACTCCAACGTTTAAACACTATTAGCCTCTTAGGTAAGTAGGGCAACCAGCCATATAAAGCAAAATTGAAAATAAAATCAATAAAAGTGTGCTACTATCACAGAAATATAGATTCCCATGAAAAAAAATAAATAATATGCTGCAAAAAGCAATCTGATTTCACGTAAAAAAATCACCAATCGATCCGGCACACACCAAAGACGTCCGCAAGTTTCGCTTCGCCCACAATTTGCCCATCAAGTCCTAGCACGTATTATCGTTGTTGGCTGTTGAGTAACTGCATAATTATTAGAATAAATATCCGAAAGATGGGCTGAATTGCAGCAATTTGCAGACAATGAAGCCCGCAGACGGTAAATCGTGCATTTCGCCGTAGCCAGCCAGGCCGCCATTTAACTCCGCCTTTCGCCTGCCATCTAATTACGCCGTTCAAGTGATAGGATACGCAAACAAACCTCGAATTCTGTCCAAAATTCGATTGTTGTTTCGCCCGTTATTTTCTTATACGTCATCGAAAGACAACTACCACGCACTCACCAAAAAACAGTTCGCCATTTTCCGACAGGGCGATACATGACGTCACACCCACCGGCAGGCCACGTCGCTGCTCCATCAGCCAACAGCCGCACGGACCCAACCACGTTCATGGAGGGAGAAAAGGTTCAATTTCTGTGGCATTACAAAATATAAGATCTGCATGTACTTTCTGACAAACAGTACACATATATAGTCTCAAAAAATCACAACCATGTCTTACAATTTTGGCTGTACAAAACAGACAGAACGAAAAAAGGCGGCTGTACCATAACAAAAGACACCCCTCAGTGTGTCGTTGCATATGCATAGGCTCATACATATTAATGAGCAGTCACCTTTAGACGCCAAGGACAATATTAGTTTGCTCCAGTTTACAAATTAATACCAATAAAACGCTTTTTTCAAGTTTAAAACATCATACTAGTATGACTGTATATCGTCCAGTGCTTTTTATGTCAAAATGAATTAAAGTAACACAGACATGACCCTTTGTTGCATAAAAAACTAGAACTGCTTTATAAGTAAGCAAGAGATAATGGCAATATAACATATTATGGCCTTACAAGCACGTGCTCACTGCCAAGTCAAGTCTAAAACTCTTAACAATACAAAACAACAGCGAAGAAAAAATTACACACCAAGGCCACACAAAACTGTGTAAAACATACAAAGAGCATAAAATTTAGCTAAAAGGCATTATCAATAATGGCATATGGGTGCCATATTAGAACAGATATCTTGCACCAATCAATGGATTCTTAATCAGTAATCAGTAATGTAGATAAACGAATGCAGGCACAAAATCCCTCTATATCCGTATCACGATTCTACTAATAATCTAATAACTTTTTTTTGATAAACTCCGACCTGTCTGCAGTTCCAGTTAATTCCATGGTCCAATCATACATAACTTCTTTGTTATTGCCAAAATCTATCTATCCGCAGTTTAAATATATCAATAGACTGTACATCAACTACCCAATTAACTATAACACTTAATACAACAAAACACATGCAGAACAATAAGATTCAGACATGCAATACAGCAGCTGAAAAACATATGGCAAAATATTTAGAAGTAATAGCAACAAAAAATAAAACGTACATAGGTGGCTTGGTAGTGTAAGTTAGGACATTGGACTTGTGATCTTGAGGTCGGTGGTTCCACTTTCGATTGGGTCACTATCAAGTAGTTAGTACTTGGACGGGCGACTGTCTGCACATAGGTAAACCACCTCCATATATAACCACCCACCAGGGTTAACTCAGCCTTCCATCCCTCTGGGGGAAATCAATAAAAGTACCAGCTGAGGTTATGGCAGGGCACGTTCAGTTCACCTATGTTGGGTGGCAGATAACACTGTGGCAGGTGATGTTCTCTAGCTCTGAGAAGGGTTTCCAACGAACAGCTATACCAATTATCCATAACAAACAGTACAAAATGCAAACTGTCTTGACTCCTTTCTGTTAGCATTAATACATCACAGATAAAGATGCCAGTTATAGGTGAACATGTGCATCTGCGATTGCGTATTTTGCGAAATCCTGTATATCTCATATTTTGCCGCATATAATGGCATTTTCAAAATATGCGAATAATTCACATATATGCCACATATTTTGCCAAATTTAAAAAAAAAACTGACGTTATAAACCAGCATCCCTACACACAGAGGACAAAATGATTCCAGCTTGTCATGATGAAAAAAACATTCTTGTTAGCTTTGTGTCAACACTGCATTCAATTTTTCTTTAGCTGGCCTAATTGCTACAGTAAGCCAGACATTTCCTGTCATGTAACCATCAGTGTCAATGCAACTGTTTTAACTTTTAAACTGTACTTTTAACTTCATACAACAGTGAAATGTGTACTACAGTAACTCCACAAAATACCACAACAGTCACAAAACAGTTTGTCACCACTGCATGACAAAATGTCTGCTGTATTTCTAGCACAGAATGGCAAACATTGTATCTGTTGTACACGGCATGTCAAAAATGTTGAAAACAACTTTCCACGTGGTGAATTTTTAAACTTTTCCCCCATGTTTTGATGCTCTTGTAAAAATCGTTATAAAGAACACACAAATTTGCTTGCTATTATTTCATTTTGTAAGTTGAAGAACTTTTGTAACGAGGATGTTTTGCCAAGTTCTGTATGACGTTGAAGGCTTTGGCATGACTAATTACTAAGCATCATTTCCAGGACCACAACAGACTACAAGGAAGTGTCACATAAGTAAGTCCGAATATAAACAATGAAACAGTACAGTCTTTGGACATTGACGCAAGATTAATGTTAGGCACAAACCGGTCACTGTTCTTACTGCAGCAGAACTGTCTATCTGACTAGATTAATAAATAGTGAACTTCATAGGCTCGTAGTTACTTAACAATTTCTCCTTATTTTCTTTGTACATTGGAACAATTCTCTGCTCTGTGAAGACGTGCAAAATCGCACATCTTTCATTATGTTCATCCAAATCAAACGCACTTCTGCATCATTAACTGCTTGGTATATATCTGCCTTTTATACTCCAGGCTACTTCAAGCTATTCAACTACCAAAGTGCACAAAACGATTTGCAAAAGCCAGCAACCTTTTCATGAAAACTGCACATTTGAAAGTGACCTCCAACAACTTCAGATGTTCTCTATCTACAGAACTTGTGTATGAAAAATGCAGCAAATTATTTCTGCAGTGCAGAGAGTTCACAAAGTTCTGTCACGATATAGCAACAGTCACCACTGCTGTAGAATGCACAACCATGAATAGCACACCTGCAAACACAAACAAGACACATATTAAATGGCAGCACAAACAGTAAATGCAATTTATTGAGATGATACACAGTGGCCACAAGGAAAGAAAATAAATTCCGAGTTTTCTAGGCTTTTCCAGAGCTTTTCTACAGGTTATCACAACAAAAACTAATAGTAATAATGGTAATTTGGGGAAAAATTAAGCTTCCACACTTCCAGTCCACACCAGGGTCTGGGGCAGAGCTCCAGCTACACTTTTTAAGAGCATTTTTGGACCTGGAAACTGCATCTGGTGACATCAGGGCTCGAAGTGACATGGTATGGACCGGTATGGCATACCGGCACTTTCTTGGCTGCCTGGAAAGCATAGAGGCACTAATTTTCTGAAAAGAGACATACCAGTATGCTTGCAGGCTGTTGTATGAGATTTAGGCAACTGGTCGCTGATGTTTGCATCGTATCAGTGGCCAAAATAGTGCCAGCTTTAAGGGAAGAAAGGGGAAAGGCAAAACTACCCCATACCATCTCTTATTATTTCACTTTGAGCCCTGAGTGACATATTTTGTTCGTTACAATATTTCCTTGAGCTTGCCTAAAATTCCTTGAGAATTTCCTGAATTTTTCAGGAAGCCCCAATTATGCCACAGGTTTTTACTAGTGATGACAGGTAAGTCCTCAAGGGTTTGTCCTCATCCTCTAGGTATCTCAAAGACAAACACCTGTGTCCTTGGCCTTGATGACAAACTCTTTGGGTCTCAAGTCCTTGGCTTGAGACAAAGTCCTTGTCCAGAATACAGAGGACTTTAATAAATTCTCTGTTGATCTGTAATGACAGTTTGAGCACAAAACTAAAAAGGTGCTGACACAAGATAATGGTGACTGACAGTGGTAATTAGCAGATGCAATCTTACGAGGGTCATCCCAAAAGTTTCTGGCCTCAGCATACTAGACAACACAATTTTCCACAATCTGTAAATCAGTGAAACGTACATCCTTTATGAACTCTAATAAGCTGGTGGCGGATATGGCGTCATTGTAATTTATGATGTCACAAAGCATTAAATAGAACCGATTTCCAGCATCAACGAAACAGTCATTCATCATCATGGATAGCGGACACCATCATCATCAAATTTCAGATTTCAAAACTGATAGTAGTCACCGGCGGCTCGTTGCTGCATGCAGAGTGGTCTTGGTGTAGGAAGTCATAGGAATGAACAGCCAACTGGGTAACTGTAAACTTTGGACTGGACTGCACTGCTGAAATTTGGAGAAATTGCACAGGGCTTGCTCCCGGGCCCCTCCCAGTCCCCCTGCCCACCAGGGGCCCATGTAACTAGTCACAAATCCCGATTGGCTTTTCACTAACACAACTAATATAATTAGCAGTTAAATTTTTAATAAAATTTTTCTAATACTATCAGATACTGGCATTGCTTCTTATTTTTGCTGAAGTGCTTTGATTTGCGGCTACCACACATTAGGCTTTAGTATGTTCACAAACCGAAATAAGAAATTCATAAACATAGGTGTCAGGGCTTTCATAAAATCAGATGCCAAGGAGCCCCACTTTGGTAAATCCAGCCACAAACTGAGAAAAGTTTCATGCAACAATCAGCCTGATTCAAATGCTGCTTGTGTTAGCGCACCAAATCATTTCAGATTAATGCTCTATGACGTCATAAATTACAATGACGTCACTTTTGCAATCTGCTCACATGAATACGCAAGGTAGGTACCTTTCATTGATATATAGAGAATAAAAAAAATATATTGAAGCTCAAAACTTTTTGAAAGTGTATAAATAGCATGAAGTCGTAATTGACTCCAATGCTAGTGCAAATGTAGGCTATTGTATATTCACATATGCAAATGAGAAATTCACAAAGATATTTGTTAGGGCTTTCACAAAATCAGATGCCACAGGGCTCCACTTTGGTAAACCTAGCTACATACTGGAAAATTGACATGCAACAGTGAGCCTGATTTTAAGCTGTTTGTGTTTGCGCTCCAAATCCTTTCGGCTTAGAGCTATATGACGTCATAAATTAGAATGACCTCATATCCGTAACTGACTCATTAGAGTTCGTAAAGAATGTACGTTTCACTGATGTATAGACTGTAGAAAATATTACTGTCTAATATGTCGAGGCCGGAAACTTTTGGGATGACCCTTGTATGGATAGTGATCTCAGCTGTTTTATATGTCAGCTTTTTGCAATTTTTGGCATATTCCAGCAGTGCGATTCTACTAATGATGTTCAAAATTTGCAAAATTCTATCAGTCATCCCAGTTGACATGAATCTGACATTGTGGAAGCGGCTTTTGGATGTCCTTGGGCCCAAGGCCAAGTTTTGGCATTGAGTTTATTTTTAACCTTGGCCTTGGGCCCAAGTCCTTGAAACACAAAGTCCTTGGTTACACCAGTGGTTTTTTCTGGCATGAAACATACCCAGTATCACCGCTAAGATTCACTGGCACAAAACCAATAGCATCCACAGAAAGATACAAACATTTCCTTAAAACTAGGCCCAAAATAAATAATCACAATACTGTGCACTTGTTGTAATGCAGTTTCTTATAACTTGGAGCTACACCAGTTAAAGGTCATTACAGTTTGTCCTTATGCACTGGAAAACATAGTAGGGCCTATATTGATCACTGATGAATTGCAAGTACATGTAACCACTTGTTGATCCACATATACTGACAGTGAAAATTGTTAACTGCCACTATCCCTGTGTCACCATATACTGTAAAAGCAATTATGTAAAAGCAGTTTTGTCAACAGTAATTCTTGCTTAGTTGGCAGCAGGCTACAGTTGGGGGTACGTCGAATACGTGAAAGTGCCATATTATTTTTAGTACTGTATTATTATTAGTGCAGCCAGTGAGACACCCATATGACAGTTAAGGATGAGCTGCAGACGCAATCACATGTGAAAAAAGATACGGTACTTGGTAAAACTTATCTTGAGGTCAATTTTAAAACTCAACTGCAGTGTTAAAATGACTAGTCAAGTTGAGTGGTAATGAGTTTCAGACAGTTGGGCAACAAAGCAATAAGCTCATACGAGTCATTCAAAAAGTTTGTAGACCGATACAGGCAGATTTTCTATAATTTTGTGATTTCAGTGATTTTTCAAGCCGGGGTCACCTCACATAAACCACTGTAACTATTTTTTGCCTCAGCGGATTTAACTGAAATTTTGCATTTCGACTGCCAATGGATTGTGCATTATTGGTGCATAATTTTGCTAAAATTGAGTGTTTTTTGTTAAAATTACAAAATTGTATACTGGGTAGTAACCGTGGGGTTACCCTGTGTAACACATACTGGTAACGGAGATATTTTCTTATCGATATTCAACAATTTATTAATAACTCCACTCTAAAATAATATTTTTGAACAAAATTTGGTGATCTTTTCAGTAATTTATTAGGAATTAATTGTACGAAACTTCATTTACATTCGTTTAGACTTGACATTTTTATTGTACGATGTCTAGGGGGTTACTTTTTTCCAGACAGTGTAGAAAATATCCCAGCCTCCTGAAATGACAGCTGCAGCACTCAAAGTAACCTTAAAAGAACTTATCAAGCAGTTACAAGCCCTACAAATATTGCTATAAAACAAAACATTCAACCGATTCATGGCACGATCCACACTTGTGAAAGTAAAATATAACATTTTAAACTCGAAATGGGAAAGCTCAATGTATAATGTGAGAAAAAATAACTAAGAAAATGTGGCATTTGATAGTACTACACATTCAGCTAATCAGGGGCATCCGCACCACTGACAGGTCTGGAAAAAGTTGGGGGAAAGTAAAAAGTAGAAAAATGGGGGATATTTTTTCGGTGGCAAATTGCTTATGGCACAGAATGTGTACAACAGCTCCAATTATTTTGCTCGTTTCACTCGCAGATTACATGTAACCCCGTACGTCTAGAGCCCATATATAAGAGGGGCTAACCCCCAAGAGTTTTAAAGATTAATGTGACAATTCTGTGTACAACAGATCAAAATAATTTTCAGCTCGCTTCACTCGCAGATTATTTACACCTCCACTTTTAAAATTGTTCTGCTGCACTTGTTTGTGTTTACTATTTAAACTGCATGCACTAAATTTGGTCAGTTGATTCTGAGTAACATAATTAAAACTGTTCCCACCAGATGTGATATTTTAAAACTGAAATGCACTAAATTTGATTTTGGCTGGGGCCCACTCCAGACTCCACTGGGGGAGCTCACAGCGTTCCCCCAGATCCTCTAGCTGGATTTGAGAAGTTTTGCTTCTAAAAGAAAGGGAAAGAAAGAGAGAAAAGGGGGAAAAAGAAAAAGAACTAGAAATTTGGGGCAAAGCCCAACGAGAGTCAGCCCGGCGAAGTAAGTCTGATTGGGGGAAATTAGGGGGTAAAGAGAGGGGGAGAATTTCCCCGGCATCAAAGTCACGTGGCCCGAACTCAAATGCATTGGCATACGCCGAACGCGCATTGTCGACTTAGGGTAGGTCAACATTAGCGCTTATAACTTGGTTCGTGGTGGATGGAATTTCACAAAATTTTTTCGTTCAACGCGGAAAAGATCGTTCTCGTCAACGCCGTTTAGATTATGTCGATATCTTCATCGGTTCCAGAGATATTTGCGCTCAAACTCAAAAGTTGTCGTAAATCACACCGATTTTTGAACGTTTTTTGCCCTCCCAAATTTTAAGGGGGGCAGTGCCCCCAAAATTTGTACTTGCGTTAACACCGCAACATAGAGACACGTCAAGTGCCAAAGTTTCGTTGGGCTACACCCCTAACTCTGAAGTTATAAGCGCTAATTTATTACATTTTAAGCCAACTTTTGACCCCCCTTTGAAAAAAGTTGTAAGGGGGGCCGCCGTCCCCGGTGGGGGTATGCTAGTAAGATTTGGTCATTCTCTATGGGCCGAAATATGGTCTTCCGAAAAATATGCTTTTGGTGGGTACAATTCCACATCTAGATCTCCAAGGTTACTGGACCAAACTTCATCGGACTTGTTTCGCCTAACGCGGGAGAAATCACAGTAGAAAACATATTTATCCGATTTTGAATATCTTCATCCGTTTCGGAGATATTCGCCACCGAACTCCAAAGTCGTCCGAAATAGGGCTAAAGTTTGCATGTTTTTGGCCCCTGAAATTTTTTTGGGGAAGGCCCCCGAAATTTTGGACCGGCATTATAAAACTGGGCCCAGTATTGACCATCGTGCAAAATTTCACGCCGGTCGGCCCATGCATCTCGGAGATCTCGCGTTGACAAAATAAACAAATAAAAAAACATCTGGGCTAAAACTTAAGTCCGCTCCGCAAGCTATCGCTTTCGGGCGGACTAAAAAGAGGCAAATGAAAAAAGAAAAAGTACGGGGAAGGAAATGGAAGGTCAAACACCACGAGCCAAAATTCTGGCTAAAGCCTTGCCTACTGTTAAATTTCTTGTGCCACGCCACCTTGTTTGCCTACATTGTTTAAACTGCACTAAATTTAGTCAGTTAATTATATAGCAAAAAATTAAATTTGTTGCCACCAGATGTCATATTTTGAAGGTTAAAATCCACCAAATTCGATTCGGCGGGGGCTCTGTCCCAGACCCCACTGGGGGAACGTACAGCACTCCGCAGACCCTCTAGCTGGATTCAAGGAGTGCTACTTCTAACAAGAGAAAAAGGGGAAAGGAGAATGGGGGAGGGAAAAGAACAGAAAAGGAAGGAGACAGAAAATGGGAGAGAAGGAGAAAGATGGGAAGGGAAGGAAGGAAAGGGTGGAGAGAAGGAAGAAATGAAGAGGGCAGCCAATTCAGGGGGGGGAGGTTGCCTCCTGGTGCTGAGGAGGTATGGACGCCTCTGCAGCAAATTACACAGGCATGACAGTTGTTATCATTATCATAATGCAACGGTTAGCGCCACTGACAACATAACGACCTTAAATGACCTTCAAATATGACTCCCGAATATGACCTGGCAAGGGCAATTCTATTAATAGAAATTCACATCAGCTAGTTTAGTTTCAGCCACACAGTACAAACACAATGTATGTTTCTTCCACATGACAAGCGGTCACTACTAGCGGCTTTTAATGCATAATAACAATTCCAATTCTAAAAAGTGCATCGGAAGTGACAACAGACTGTTCGGCCACCCTACCCGAGCAGCTGAACCGTAATCCAGACGTTTGAAAATGAAAATTACTCCTCCCACCATCGGAACTTTCAATCAATTTTGGCTTTTGTTCCGAGTTGATAGATGGACAGACGAATGAAACAATTTATTTATTTCCTTATTTAACAAACCAAGCACATAACAAACGTATATGCAGAAGTAACTCAACTAATGCCAGTACCAATGACACTGAAATAAATCCAAAATAATAAAAAATAAAGAAACAGTTTACAAAGATAACACGGAAAAAACCAATACTGATGGACAAGACCTCTATTGCAGCCTTTTGTGAAGGATGCACACTGCATAAATGTGTAGTGGCTCGTTCGAACGGACATGGGATGATCAGGTTACGCGTTGTGCATCAGCAGGATGATGTTTGGTAAAATAATCCAGCAGTGGCAAAGCATAGTAGGAAATGCTTTTTGGCACATGGAATTGGTCTTGAAGGGTTTTCTAAGCATGTTTGAAATCTGCGAAATGCCAGCTCGGATAATGTGCAGCAGTCTTCAAACAAACACACAATTTTGGTCGACACACAAGAATATCTCAGTTTTAACTATGTTGCCTGATTCACACTGAGACAACAACTTAAATAACCACGACAGCTTGCAATACAGCAACTTAACATCATCACAGAACATGTTTTTTATTATATTTTTGTATATACTGGCAATCTCACTGACATAAAAAATTGCAAGAGATCAATTGGTCCAAACTGTTGAGGTCAGCATAAAATATGTTTCTTGCTCAAAATATCCACTATTAATGCAAATAGATCTATTGTAAAATGAGTTAGAATTAAGTGAGATTAGTCTACGTTAGTGTTAAAAATGGAGCAAATAATTAACAAACAGCAACTTTCGTACATCACTTGTGACACTGCCAATCTCTTGCTTGCAATAACTATATTTTTATATAGATTTGTTAC
>Ga0209367_1000114_pt1 | contig 55080 bp, 36 predicted proteins | sample WorMetLIZISLAND2_FD_187412 | JGI IMG/M metagenome (GOLD analysis project Ga0209367, IMG submission 187412) | Marine gutless worms symbiont microbial communities from Max Planck institute for Marine Microbiology, Germany - Olavius geniculatus... ...
GGTGTGGGACAACCCTGCAGGAGTTAAGCCACGCTGCCCTAGATAGGCTGCGGTGGGCAGTGATAGTAAGAATGGCGTCAGACACCAACGGGCATTGAGCCCACGGTTGTCGATGATGATGATGATTGGTCCATCTGTAGTGATTTTGGCACAATTCGCTCTTGAAATGTGTCTCACAGCCCAAAATCGTCAAAAAATTCATAAAAAACATTTTAATGTTCAATGTCATCCAAGATCAATAGGTCATTGCTATTGGTGGCAATCAAAAGCCCATGTACGACTTCCTATTAGTGATTAACAGTAACCTAGGCCCTATCTCACACCATTTCTGAGATACAGCGACTTATTGGCCAAAAATCGCTAATAGTACCCCCCCTCTCAATCCCCCCTCTCAATTAGTACTCTTGCTTGAGGTGACCCCTTTCGAATTTATGGAAAAGCTTTATGGATCCTGAAACTAGAGTCTTCCAGGCAGCTGATGGTGAAGATATGGTGACCCTATCTTGCACTGTTTTTGACTGATCCACCCGTGTGACAGACAGACAAACAGACGAACAGACAGACAGAATTGCGATGGCAAAGATGTGCTTTTGCCATGTAGAAACGATCAAAAACATGTCCTAAAATATGCTATAAAATGCAAAACTGTACAGGTAATAGAGTTCCGCTACACATAACATGATCACACATAACATAAAAGATAACATAAACTGGCTATCGACATGTATTAGTTCAACAGATATTCTAATGCCCACATACAACATCTAATACAAAACGAACAACCTCCAATGAATTGTCCAGAGCATCATCGGCGTTGGTCTCAGTCGTAAACAGAGTGGTGTAATCGGAAGTTCGTTTGTCAGCAGTAGCACGAGAAGCAGTCCCCGTCTTGTGGTCTAGCTCATGTGCTGGAACCGCACTATCAGCTGCCAAGAGGGCATAAAGAGGCAGTGCGGGGATTGACGAAATTTCAACATAGTTTGGTGAATGTTCATCGAGAGGTCCGGCGGCGGCGGCTGCAGCTGTGTCCATAGGTCCCAATCCACTATCCATTGCGAGTCCGTCGGATGTAGTCCCAGCGATGCAGCGCAGCAGATGTGCCAGTATCGCCTTCACACGTCGGATCTTTCCAAAGTTCAGCAGCTCAATCAGCTGTCGTGGATGGTACTGTGGAAGGCATGGACTCGCCCTCCGTGCAGCCTCAAAGAGTCCGCAGTCTCGGATTGCGGCTCGAAAGCTGTCGATGCTGTCACTCTTTTTGATTGCAGTGGACGTGTTCTCAGCTGAGATGGAGGCCCGACCAACTGAGGCCCCACGACGCCGATCTTTCTCGGCTAACAGTGACAGACTCGCGATAGACGCATCACGCTTCATTGCCGACATTGACTTCGGCAGACCACTGCTGGGCGTCAGTAACAGACTGGTAGATGGTGGCAAAGGTGAGGCTACTTGGGTGGCAGCGGTTGCCGTGGGAACAGTAGTCCCCAATGGCAGTATATCATCACCACTACTGGGGCAATGCCACTGGGAGTAGACATGCATCTCGCTGTCTAGGCCAACCACGAGTATCCCACTGCGAACCCAGGATATATTAAGCGGCATCGGTGCCCGGCCATCGGCCGTCATCAGGTTAACAGTTCTAATCTGAACCCAGCGCCGTTCGCAGGCCGCGGCTGCAGCTTCCGCATTGCTATGCACTGCCATGGATTTTGACTTCTGTAGGACTCCGCGGGAAGGCTGGACAACCGTTCCCGGCTGAATCTGTTCGTCCGGAGTCTGCAGTGCCATTGCTACGTCCCCGGGCACGGCTGCATACAGCCGAATGCATGACCCGACCCCGACTGTAAGAACGTGTCCACCATCTTCCGTTGACGCCCAATCCAGCTGTACAATCCGCCGAATCTGAAATTTCGACATGGCAGACTGTTCTGGGTCTGACGTATCGATGACAGTGATTCCACAAGGAGAGGTCAATGGGTCATCACCATTCATGTAGCCGTTGCATGCTGGGATCGGGATCTCGACATTCCTAAGCCGAATCGTGTCCTCCTGCGTCCACTCTGAGCCACCTGTTACAACAATACAATAATAATAATCATCATTTTCATCACAAACCATCACGAACATCACTACAGAGATGACAAACTTGGCCTAAATAATGAGTATTATTTCCAGGATCTCAAGACGAAGCCTCCAAGAGATGAATCTGACAGCTGCATCCAAACGATGTGGTTGCAAAGTCCGTCAACACTCTCCCCCCTCTATCCCACCATTGGGTTCTCGGCTGTGGACCAGCCAAGCTGAGGCCCACGGGACTAGAGGGTAGGCTACTACAACAACAATACTATTTCCAAGACCATGTCAATACACTGTCAAATCAGTAAGCCTGGGTATAAGCAACAGTAGAGCCTTCAGACACTGCTTGAAGACCAAGAAGCTGGTGGAGACATGATGTTAGATTGTTTCTTTCTTGTTCCAAACAAATAAACCAATAGAAAAAAACTAACTCAGAAAAGCCAAATACAACCACATAAAAAGCAAAGCAACATAACAGCCCAGATCAACACACAGCACAATATTAAACATGCCACAAATATTCGCTTAGTGGCTTACTGGTACCACAATGTGTTGGTCTCCATCAATCAATCAGCAAAGCCACAATATTAAGACATTAAATTCCAGACCAGTGAAAACATCTGTATTCTCTGAAGTCTATCAACAGTGACTGCAACGCATGAGGACATTTTTATCTTTGACTGATGCAATGACATCGCAATGCAACCATCATCTTCCACTGTTATCAATAATGGTAGCATAGATCAAGAGCTCAGGCTTGAGAGCATCTATGGAGTTAACATACCACTGCGGACATGATGCTAGGGATAGGCAGTATGAATGCACCCATGGAATACATTGTCATTATCAATAGAATCTCACCAGTAGATTCACACTCGTAGACTCTGACAAAGAGGTTGATAAGCTGCTTGCTGGTATCGCTGGGATGAGGTCGGGCATAGTCCGACATATAAGCCACTGCCACACGGCCACTGTATGCACAACTGGCCAACAGAGCTTTACCTACAGCCAGCCATACACCAATGATCAATATTCAATTATCGGTAAGGTCATGAACCTAATATTTTTATCACCAAAGTGGTTGGTCCTTGGGCCACTTTCTGCCGTGGTGAAAAATTTCATCAAAATTCGCTGACAACTTGCTCAACCATACTGCAGTCTATGTCGACATCCAATTATCCACAATTCCACATGATTCACCAATGAATCCCGATCGCCAACTCAGTGAACTTGAAAATTAACTATAGACTGTTGTGTCATTAAATTGCGACACTATAGTTAGTTTGTTTCCGTTAGTTTGTCGTTTTTTCCCATTTATTCTCGTTATTTTAGTAATGCAGTAATAAAAATATAAACTTCTGGTGTAAAATATTGCGATATATCAAAAAATTTGATATTTTTTTCGACAAACGATATGATATATCGATATCGAAAACGATATATCAATATTTTTGATACATCGAATCATCACTAGTACAGGCGTTTATAGATCTGGCTTGTGTCAAAACAGCTTGTACACAGAACTTAACAGTACCCTGAACACGTATGCTGCTGTTTGCCTCCTTTGGAATCATCATTTCCCATTCCTTCCAGACGTACTTCAGAGACTGGAGCGGTGCATCATCATTGGGAGACGTGAGCTCGCAGCGCCAGAAGTGGACGTTGCCATCACTGCACGCTGTCGTTAGCAGGTATGGTGCAAAGCATGCTGGGTAGATGGATGCCGAACTCAAGTGACCTGCCGCTACACTGGCCGAGCTTACACTGACACCTGCCGGTAGTGACAGTACCTGCGTACACACCTGCAGACACAAGGTATGATTAATTCACGCGGAGAGACACTCAAACAGACCACAAGCTTTGACACTATCAACTCTGTCCAGACAGATCACAGACCGATGGTCACGTGCAGAGACATAGCTACAGACACACTGCCTGAATTTAAGGGTCGCTTATAGCCTGCAGCTCACAGGCCAACTGACATACAGACGGATGGACAAATGGTCAGAAACACAAATGAGAAAGAGACAGACACACTGTCACAGTTTAACAAGCTGACCGGGAGTTAAACCTATGATGGTTTGATCACAAGTGCAATGCCCTAATCATTATACTCCTAAGCCAGCCCTAGGCATATGAGTAACCTAAAATATTAAAATACATGGAAACTAATTAACAAATGTTACCTTGTCAACTATGCAAGTTGATCAATTTCAACTTTTGCTAAATTACAGACATACCAGCAACTGCTGTTGAGCTAGCAAATAACAGCAACGAACAGAACTTGTTCCAAAAATGGCAACAGCGACTGCCAAAATCAGCAACTAAACAAAATACAGAGTGGGCCATAAAAAGTCATCCCCCTACATGTCAGCTAATTATGAGTTCCAAGAGTAATGTACATTTAAAGTGATTAACGCAATTCTGAGTAACAAGTGCAAATTTCGTGGAAATATTTTGTAACGGGATAAAATAAATGAAAGGAACCCAACTCTACAGGAAACATGATGGGGGCAAACAGTGTAACGTCATTACGACATAACAGTTTGTTGATAAACATGCGTTTAACGTACGAGAATTTAAAGCGTCGATTAAACTCGTTCGCCAACAAAAGGGGGTGCTAAATGCATTTGTAAAGAGTTTCCTAACAAGAATTGGGCGGTCAGTTCTGTTAAAGATCTTCTGCGCAAAATTGTCAAGACGAACTCATTGTGATATGATACAGTTGGAGTGCTTTAATTCAATCGTATTAACTGTTAATAACATTATGACATACTAATTAAGTTTTGACATCAATAGGTGCAGAACAAACTAGCAATTTATATGGTGTGTCATTTTGTCCATATAAACAAAAGCAGTAGCATTTTAAAGAGAATAATATAGTTTTTTATGGCCCACTCTGTATATAATCTGACGAATTGATACAATCTGCTTTAATCTGAGTTTATTCAAAGACAAAAGTTACCTTGTGGGTGACAATGTGGAGATTGGATGAAATTGTTGTGGTGTGTGGAAGAAGTCCATCCTTATCAGCAGCAGCATTGTAATCATCAGCACCCGCCTCCGAACCCGCATCACTTGTCTCATCCACTGTTCAACCACACCATTACAGTCATTTCATGCTCATTCTAAAAACGCATACAGAGCAACGTAATTGAACTGACATGGTTTGGTTTTTAAAGAACTGACCAACGGACAAACAGTAATGCATTACAGTAGGCACCATCCAATGGCATTGGTGGCCTACAAATGATAAACTTGTGTATGTTCATGTACGTGTCAACTAATGACCAATGGGCTCGCCTTGCTTGCCAACTGGTCAGTTCGTCAAAAACTAAACCGCGTCAGTTCAGTTCAGTTACGTCATAGTGTACGTGCCTTAAGGCATCATACATTCCTCAAGCATCTACCATGTGACAGCAGAACTGTATTAACAATTCACTAGTTCCGTGATCCACTGTCAATAGCTCTCCGCGGTCCACACGCTCTGCCTCCATAACAGAAAATTCTGGCTGTAGATAGGCTGATGAATGAATCTGAAAAAATTCTTTTAATTGCCACACAACCAAGTAGAGCATAGAAATTATTGCAAATCAGCCTAGCCTGGAGAGATGGCAGTGAATCACCCTGTGAAGAGATGACGACAATGAAAGTGGTATGACTACCACAATCACGAGTACAACTAAGTCTAAATGACTATGACTATGACTAGGACTACTAATGCTACTACTACTACTACTAATACATTACTACGACTGCAATCACAACCACTACCACTACCACTGGCATCCAATTATCAATAATTCCACATGATTCACCAATGAATCCCGATCGCCAACTCAGTTGAAGAAATCCTTTTAATTGCCACACAACCATAGCTACTACCACAACCACGACTATGTTACTACGACTACAACTACTACTACTACTACAATTGCAGTGAACTATACCTTGTGAAGAGATGAAGATACACCACATGTGAATGGTGCAAGTGGTCTCGGTTCGCTCAACGACGACTAGAAAAAAATGTTCGTCAAACGCAGCAGTCTGCAGGTTAACAAATCCCTCCAGGTTTGACTGACTTATGCGATCCGCCGACAGTAGGCGAGAGCCAGTGATGAGCTGCTCCTGGAATATGTGGATCAGCTCGATGTTCCGCCAATCCTGTCACACCACACCACAGACACTGGGGCATTATGCAGATCATATTCCAACAATCCTGAACTACCACACATGCTGAAAGCCTGGCACATGTGGATTATGTTCCAACAATCCTGTCACAAAACATTAGCACATACACTTCATTGCTCATGTACTGCTTATTAATTATCAGCTTTAATGCCGATTTCAGCTTAACAGTTGTTTATGTAACCTTTGGTTACTATAGTTTCTGAAAATGTGCATTGGGCCGAACTGAATCTACCTCAGTGCTGGTCAGGTGCCTGCCCGCTCCAAAGAGAAAATAGAGTAAGTCCACAAAATTCCTGCATCCAGGTCTGGATTCACATCCTAAACTGGACTGCCACCAAAATCCGAATAGCTAGTTCGTAGACCACTCTCCAACTCTCCATAAAATTTGATCAAAATCCGTTCATAATTTTTTGAGTAACCACCTGACAAAAACCAGCTAACCCCAAACAAAAAATCTGAACTAATGCTCACGAGACGCGCAAAAGCCTATAGCAGTTCCTGTCCGCAAACTGTCGAGTCTATCTCTAGCCATTTCGTTGCAGTTCATTCTTGGAGTGTGCGCTGAAGCCGAAGATCGCAAAAATCAGTAAAAACCCCTTATCTTAAAAGTTTAGGGTTTTTCAAAGTCACTGATTTTGATATGACTGAAAAGCCCATCACTAGTGCTTGTTGTGATAGACAGCATGCCCATGCCTATCTGCAACTGTTTTGACAAAAGACTGGCCAACAACGGTAAAATAACAACTTTAACAGGGGTACCGCTCTTTGATGCCCTTGTGTGCAGGTTTCCTTGAACCTAGTAAATCGAGACTTGAACCGTCAAAATCTATGTTCAATGCTAAAAATTTCGTAAGCAGCTTCTAGATGTCTATCAGAATTGATTTCGATGCAATTCGCTCTTGAAATGTGTCTCGCAGCCCAAAATTGATGAAAAAATCCATAAAAACCTCTATATTTGCATTCAAGATCCTCCAAGGTCACTGAATTCAGTGTCAATCGAGAGCCAGTGTACAACTTCCTATTAGTGAGTAACAGTAACCTAGGCCCTATCTCGCACCGTTATTGATACAGCAACTTATTGGCTAAAAATTGCAAATTTTTCCTACCCCCCTCTCATTTAGCACCCTCGTTTGGGGTAACCCCTTTCGAATTTATGGAAAACTTTACGGTTGCTGAAACTAGAGTCGTCCAGACAACCGACGGTAAAGATTTGGTGATCATAGCTTGCACCGTTTTTGACTGATCCACCTGTGTGACAGACGGACAGACAAACGGACAGAATTGCAATGACTAAGACGCGCTGAAAGCAGTAGCTGCTTTCGTGCATAAAAAAATCTCTTTTCTTGCTTTGTTTCAGCTAAAGTAATATGAAATAGACTGTTTAATAGATTCACACAATGAATTTGTAATTAGTAATTACAAAAGCCATTAGAAAAGAGTGGCACGGTTTGAGACCTGTATGGCATCAGCTATGGGTACGAGCTCAATAATACAGCCGGGCCGTGATGTAGACTGAAGACTGATCACATTGAGTGGTTGGACGGCGATTGAAGGCTGGTCTGAATACATCTCGGAAGGCTCGTCCATATCACTGTCCTGGCTCTTTGGTGAACCTGTAAAATCCTATACATAACAAACATATACACCATGACCCAAAATCAGTGACACCCCAGAGATAAGTTACTGCAAAAATTGTTAAATACCTAACAGATTTTTACAACATATGAAGCATTCATGGGAACAATCATTCCGAATTAGTCTATACCAAGTTTGTGCAGTGTACGATGTTTTGCTGAAATACATGAACTACAAACTGAAAACCCTGGATAACCTCTCAACTGCTGAGAGCTAGTGATTCTATTAATACCTGTTGCTGGTTGGTTGCGGAGGCAGTAAGCAGAGATCGTGCATCAAGAACAGCTTGATAGACACGCAGACTAACGCCATCAGATGCTATGAACAGAGCACTCGGAGACTTATGCTCACCACCCAGCAACGAACTATAATCAGCACAAACAACAACACCAGGTATTAACTGTTATTATCAAATATCAGCTCTGGCAGTGACAAGCAGATGTGACAAAAATATCATATCATCTTAATCTTGATCTTAATAAAGGTGTCAAACACCATTTCTTTTGTCCAGTCTTGACTGTACACTGCCACAACAAGCAAAGTTTCTGGTCTTCAGGGTTGTTGGCACAAGTGAGGAACAAGTGATCACCAATGCTGCCAGTATATACACCGTGGGCCATAAAAAATGTGGCACTTTACTTTGGTCCATATCTTCGCCAATTATTGACCGATATTCAAAATTCTTTCACTGACACACTCTGTGAACAATCAGCAATCATGCAATATTATCTATTCCATAGTAACCCAGGTAGAAGTATATGCACTACATGGTGCTAAGACAAGAGAATGATGATGACGACAACTAACCTTGGAAGCAGTGTAGGCAGCCAGGCCACATTTGTGAATGCCGACACGGCAGGTGAGTTGATCCGTGCCAACTCCGTGAGTCCACCGGACTTTGACAGCGGACCGACTGGCGAGACGCGCCACAGAATGAGCTCAGAGCAGAATGGCATGGCAGCCATGATAGCAGAGTCGGGCGAGAGCTGACAGCCGCTAGCCGACACTCTTGTACCGATGACACCCGGCTTACTGACTGCACTCACACGGGGGGACCTGCAAAACATGACCACACACTGTAATGATAACAATACTAAGAAATGGTCTTCCAGTGTCATGTACACATCTATGTTGATAGGACTAAAAACCTCATCAGTAGTGCTCGTTGTGATAGGAAGCATGCCCATGCCTATCTGCAACCATTTTCACGAAAAATGGCCAACAATAGTAAAATAACAACTTTTACGGCGATACCACTCTTTGATGACCTCGTGCACAGGTTTCCTTGAACCTAGAAAATCGAGACTTGGACTGTTGAAATCTATGCAGCTTCTCCATGTCTATCTCAATTGATTTCGATGCAATTTGCTCTTGAAATGTGTTTCACAGCCCAAAATTGCCAAAAAATTCATAAAAACCCCTATTTTAACGTTCAAGGTCATCCAAGGTCATTGAATTCGGTGCCAATCAAGAGCTAGTGTACGACTTCCTATTAGTGATTAATAGTAACCTAGGCCCTATCTTGCACCGTTTCTGAGATACAGCAATTTATTGGCTAAAAATCGCAAATATTTCCTACCCCTCTCATTTAGCGCCCTCGTTCAGAGTGACCTCCTTCGAATTTATTGAAAAGCTTTATGGTTCCTGAAACTAGTCTTCCAGGCAGCTGACGGTGAAGATTTGGTGATCCTAGCTTGCACCGTTTTTGATCCACCAGTGTGACGTATGGATGGACGGACGGACGGACAGAATTGCAATGGCTAAGACGCGCTAAAGCAGTCTAGTTGCTTTCTCAAGTAATAACAACAACTACAGATAGTAGCATGGTATAGTGGTTGTCAGTCACGTCATGCCTGATCAACATAGTTGCCTTACGTCAGAACAGTTAGCACTTGTATGGACAAATAAATAATCTTGGTATATAATCAACTCAGCTTTCCATCCCTCAGGGGTAGGTAAATCGAGTATTGGTCTGCCTGGCTGGGTTAAGGTAGAGTGCATTCACCTGTGTTGGTTGGCCGTTAATACTGCATGATCCCATATGGCAGGTAACGCTCTGTTGCTCTGCAATGGTTTCCCATAAAGAGCTATACACCACAGTTAATCTTCAACATTAAGAGCTGTCACACACCCTTTAACCGTTCAACCTGTAACAATTACAATGCAATGGACCTTTCACTTCGCACGGTGAAGTCGGCGACTTCATCGGTACGGCTGTGTGAGTCCGACTGCGGAGTGTTATGATGGGACGTGGTCAGCAGCAAAGGCAGGACTGGATGACATGCCATGCTACTGGTACGAAACCGATGTCCACTTGCACGCGACACGTGAGCCACGTTCAACACCGTCGAAAACCGCGATCCATCGGCAAATGTCACCTACCATGTACATCACACAAGGATAATGACCGGAAAGTAATATGTGGAACCCATTTTCAAACTGAAAGGCGCTCATGAGATTGCATATCTCCGCCAAGTAAAGTAATTTTAACATTACCGCTGCTACTACTATTACTACTACAACTACACTTCATTCACCATGGCGGAGACGATAAAAACATCAAAGCTGTGAAAATAAACGAGTAATCACACGATTAACTGTTAAATTTTTTCAACGATAACTAAAAATGTTAACGTTTACAATTTTTGTTAAAGCTGCAGACACACCAAGAAAAGCCTAATAAAGCAGATACATCGTGACAAGCATCTGAGATCATTTCAGTCACCTTTTTCTCCATAACGTCAACATTTTAGTCCGTATAAAAAATGGGGTTTAAAAAAACACTCGATAATTATGCCTCAGTGCATCCGTCAGAGCTTATAGGTTACTAAGTAAGATTAACAGAAAAACACATTTTCTTTTGCAATGAATACTATTACTGTTTAGTCAAAATTAAAATTAATTACTTGCTAATTTGTGCAACATAAACTATTGACATTTTCAACTGTTACAAGCTCAAGAAAGCATATTGCCACATATCATAAGCAAATAAGACAATTCTATATACATCATTTTATTTGTATTGAACAACAGTAGCTACAAAAGCACTACAGGGTGGACCAGAAAAAAGTGCCACTTTACTTTTGTCCATATCTTCGCCAATTATTGATCATTTTTCAAAATTCTTTCAACGGCACACTCTGCAGACAACTTGAAATAACACGATTATTACATATCCCACTATACCATAAATGCATCTCTACACTACCTTGTGAAATATCAATAAAATATGCATATATAACAATAATAACAAACATTTTGACAAAACTGAAAAAAACACTTCAGACCAGCATTGTACTGAATGGTCTGTATGACACTAAACTGTGTGGGTCTAACACAGTCTAGTGCCATACGAATCATTCATTGCAATGTTGGTCTGAAGTATTTTTCTCATTTACCTAAATTTATGTTATTATCATTAGCTTTTGCTTACATTTCTATTTCACAAGGTAGTGTAAAGACGCATGTACCGTGTGGTGGGATATATAACAATCACATTATTGCAAATTGTCCGCAGAAAGTGCCAGTAAAAAAATTTTGAAAAATCGGCCAATAATTGGTGAAGATATAGACAAAAGTAAAGTGCCACATTTTTTATGGCCTACAGTGTGAAAACAATCCTGCTAGACAAGAAATAGAACGAAAGAAAAGAGAAAGTCAGAAATTGCTACAAAAATTCAAACTCACACATGATCCACTTCAAACATAAACAAAAAAAGAAAAGAAAGCTACATGACAGTGCTAAAAAGTAACAAAAGGTGACATGAAAAAGATAGCCAAGGAAAAAATTTAAGCTGACAGTAAAAGCAACAAAGCATACAATGTCAGCATTATAACCTGCCAGAGGTTGAGAGAGCCATTGGTGTGTTTGGTCAGCATCAGGACATTCGGAGTCAGCGTATTATCACTGCGACCGGCCGAGTTCCGGCCCATCGCGTTGGCGGTGTACGCGGGTGAGGCGCGGTACCGGCTGCACTCAGCCACCGAACCAGTACCAGAATCCTCCGACTCCAACAGACTGGACAGCTTCAGCCGGCCATAGTCACAGTAGAGCCAAATGAACGGCTCCATGGTTACCGCATCACACGCAGGTACGGCCTTTGGTATCAACGACGAGAAACACACCTGGGCCTGGCGGAACGAACCTGGCAAAGCCTCGTCCAGATAATCCACCAACCTGGATTAAAATTCACCAACACTACACTCATTAAGTCCAACATCTAATGTGGGTCAAAAACAATTTGTGACTGTACAAGTAACAAATAAAAGAAGATGAAATGGAATGATTAAGCCAACAGTAATGGCAAGAAAGTATGCCAGCAATTAGGTGCTAGTGATTAACTTGCAGTAAATACTGTACCAATATGTCAAACCTAAGTATAATCACGTTTTTTTGATATTTATGAACACGTTTATTCATTAAAAAAGACAAATGAACAAATAGACAGACAAGACAGATACATACAGATAAAAACATTCCTCTATTCATTTGTTTGCATCAGAAAACAGTGGCTCCAAACACAGCGGGCAAAAAATATAGAATATAAAAAAAATGTATGACTACACAGGCATAATCAGTATAATTGATAAGCCTTCTAACAAACCCCTCCAAAAATTTTTCCATCGGAATCTGTTCGTAACTTTTGAGAATTTGCAGCTGGTTATCAACAATTATCAATTGTACAAGCAATGGGAAACAATCAGCAAGGAAAACCTCAACCAAAAATGGTGCTGACACCTAGTGAACATAACCGACTCAGTTTATGCCATATCTCTTAATAATGATAAATTTTGAACGATCCAGACATCACAAAATAATCCGGTTCGCCACCATCGATATACAATGTTAAGACCCTCCAGAAAATATCCAAGGGTCAAAATGTCTTCACATCTTATCAAACAAACAAACAGAAAAGTTCAAGTAATATACAATATGTTACAGAAAAAGCAAACTGACCAGATAAGAAGACTGCCATCAGCCGGGTGAACACTGAAGAGCATGTCACTGCCGTGATTCCAGTCCTGAACCAAACGCTCAATCTTTGCATCCAACGAATCCACTGTCCCCGCTGGCTGCTGTACATCAATGCATACACAATCACGACACAATACGATATGGTGGCTTGGTAGCATACTGGTTAGGACGTTAGACGCTTCCTGTGTGGCCACCTTCTCATGGTGGAAGTGTCTGGGCCCAACGTCGACCAAGCGACAGTCACTTGCCGCTCGTCTCCGACCTCATCAGCCCAGCAAAGCGCTGTGACCCCCCAGGATCTGATTCCTGGGATTCATCACAGGCATCTGTTCATGTTTTTACAACCGATCCATGACGCCTCTGGGACTTTCTGAAATGGAATGAACCTGCCCCATCGACCAGGAATGAGAGAGAAAGAAGACGTTAGACTTACGATCAAGAGGTTGTCAATTCAAATCCTAGTAGACACACGAACATAATACTAACCAACAAAGATTCATGCACACATTAACTAAAAACCTGATTTAAGCACCTTTTATGCTATATGGCCAGAAAATAGATCAGGCCTATTCTACAGCTCCTGGGACCTGACACAGATCAACTTGTACAATTTGATTCGATATTACAGAGAACAATATGAGTACCTTAGTGACGGAGGATGAGTCAATCTGACCAGCAACATCCGAGCCAGCAATACTGGCAGCGCCGGCCGTACTACCAGCGCCGGCTGACTTATCGCTGTCAATACTCATGAACTGCCGTGTCTTCTGCAGTGCATCCCCACGCTTCTTACCTCCTGAAACACCAATCACCAATACACGATACCAGTATGTCACACCATATGAAAACCAACTATACGCATATGATTGATGAAGATATATATATATATATTACGCCTATGAATAATTGAAGTGAACGGCAGCAGACACAACAATTAGTAACTGACAGTGAGCCAAGCACTTATAAACACAAACATTAATAATCAATGAATTTATACTGTGAGCACTTAAACTTCTTACACGTGCAGTATGGTACAGAAACTCGCCCTGATAGTAGACTTGTAAGCAGTGATCAAATATGAAATTCTATAAAAAATATAAACTGCCAAAAATATAACATACCATAAAACTTCTAATAGAAGCCCTTGGCTTCTATTAGAACATACGACTTAAAAGTCCATGGCCACGGTCAAACTCACTCGCGCAATTTCTGTAGATTTAAATCAGACATTTAACCTCGCATATATAATATGTTGATTTGAGCTTATAAATATATGAAATCAATGTGTGATTTCAAACGAAATGTGGCATTACGTTACGTTATGCGAAATATTCTAATCTATCAGTGCCCATGGTGACGTCATGACCCTAGCCCATATAGATCATGAATATTAATGGGCTAACCGACGACGTCATCATTCTAGGCTAGGCCATTAATATTCATGACATCTATAGGCTAAACTCATGACGTCACCGTAGGCCATCATGGCAGCGTGTTTTCTACGTCGTTTTCATAGATAGTCAACTTCAAAGGTAAATTTTTCCGTGTTGACAAAATGCTGAGCGCCAACATTACTGTCAAAGTTATCAGAAAATTGTGCACTTTCAGGAAAATGGATAAAATGTATATGTTAATTTTGGTGTCCATGGACCTTTAAAACACCTGGCTTGTATTAGAGACCCAGCTTCTATTAGAAATCTGGCCTCTATTAACAGTTCTACAGTATATCTGCCTAGAGTTACATATCCAACATTGACATTTCAATGAATATGCATACCAATATGATACTAAACAGTAAAACACCAGTGTTTATCGAAATATAAAGTTAACAATAAACTGTTTCACTGACATAAATTTTTTGCTCCAGCAATTTTTTCAGTGTAACAAACAACTGACTGGCTTCCCGGATTTTCTCCCAACAACAACTGTTAAATTCCCGGGAACATTTTCCAAGTTTTTCGAACAAACATTCGCCGTGAGCGCATACATACCACCGAGCGACGCATCGGATCCAACTGGAACGATGCTGTTAACTGTCGGCGCTGGAGTGGTCATTCCACTTCCCGTCCCAGCATCCCCTGCATCTGACAGCGCATCCTGGTCGTCACCAGACCGCCGTGCAAGCTCCTCCGCTATCTTCTCTGCCTCCAATGTCATGTAATACTCCTTGTTGTTGAGCCAATGAACCACAAACTGACACTGCACGCCAATGCTGGGAATGTTCCGCTTGTACAGGTGATTCAGTGACCCAATCAGTGGTATATCTGCAGTTAAAATAAACATGTTTTAAGTATCTGCTATCATCATGCACAACTGAAGTTTTCTACTGTTAACATGCCATACAAATTACCTACTTACTTACTTGGTTAGTTAGTTCGTGAAAATCCACACAAGCTCAGAGCTTGAAATGTCAGCTGTCATGTCAGCTGTTTTCTGCCAATTCAAGAATGCGTGTCATCAAACAGACCCACGGCAGCTATGGAGACAGATGCTTTGCTGCCACAAGTCTGAGGTTGTGGAACAACCTTCCAGCTCATCTGAGACAAACTCACATTAACTTTAAACAGTTTTGGAGGCTGCTAAAAACATTTCTGTTCGAATGTTGAGATCACGGCACATATGTGACTAACTGTTAGCCTGCACCTCTTAAACTACTTACTTACTTACTTACTTATTTAAAAGTTAAGTTTGAACCACACTCACTACAAGAGATCTAAGCTCTCAAATTTCTACGAAGAGTGGTGTTGCTGCTACCTGGCAATACAACAGAGTTTCAGTTTATGCCTTATTTTCTAATGATAAAAGACCCTGGGTGATCCGGAAGCCACAAAAAGATCCAGATCGTTCCAGTTCACTCGCTCCATATCAACCGGCCTCAATACACAGTAACTCAACGTGGAGTAACTTTACTGACTGACACCAACACCATACTACTAGCGATTGCAATCCCAGGATTGAATTCTCAGTCCCGGTATCCGGGATTAAGAAATTTGAAATCCCAGGATCCCGTTTCGGGATTAGGCTTACAGACTGGTCACTTTTGGTATCTACAAATACTACAATAGACTTATTTCATGCACAAAATGCAGTAGGTCCGTACGAAAAATAGGCTATGTCACAATGGCATGGGAAATGACTGTGACTGTCAAAATACAAATTACAGTGACGATGATGATGATGATGATGAAGAACGAATTAACTTTAGCGTGGCGTTAAGTCCTAAGACTACAAGGACACGTAACAATAAGCCTAAACAGTAAAGTCATGTAATAGTAGTCAGTGCAATGAGACGTTCTTAGTCATGACTGTAAGACCGGGCAAAAAGTTTGGTTTTCAGTCTGCTGCGGAAAACGTGCAACGACGGAGACGACCGGACCGACTCCGGCAAACTGTTCCAGACCGATGCAGCAGTCGCTGGAAAGGTGCGGTCGCCAATGGTAGAACGCACAATGTGTGGAACGACCAGCGCTGATGTAGTCGAAGAGCGCAGTTGTCGACGTGCATTGAGGTGTGATGTGCTGAAGATCTGAGGCCAGGTAGACAAGTGCAGAGCCGTGGAGGCAGCGATACACCAGCACTGCCAGCCGGAACGAAATACGTTCTGGCATCCGAAGCCAGTGTAATCTGTGCAGTAACGGCTGAATGTGGTCCTGATGACAAGCTTTGAAGATCAGCCATGCAGCGGCGTTCTGCACGAACTAAAGCCTGTCCATGAGTTGCTTCGGAAGGCCGGCAAAAGTTGCCGGCAAAAGTGCACAGCAAAGAGTAGAACTCTAGTGCATATAAAATATTTTATCTCTTAAAATCTCTTAAACCTATATAGATTTGTTATTTCTATCATTTAATGCTAAAAATGCGATTTTAATGAATTTTTGTAATTCCGAAATCCCAGGATTAAAACGCCGCCAATCCCGGAATTCAGGATTGGCAAAAGTGGCCGAGATCCTGGGATTCGGGATCCTGGGATTGCACTCCCTACATACTACCACACTTATATAATCTACTACATGGTAAAATTTAAATTACACGTCACAGATTTTGACAAACTACAGCACCACGGACCACTGGTGCATACTGTACATACCGGTGTTACTGTTGATGCTAGCAGCCAGGTGGAAATGTAACGCTGGTGCAGTACAGCCTGTGTGTACACTGTACTTGTGGCTGTCATGAACATCAGCTGGCGGTGCCGAGGGTACGGAGCTGCCACCACCGAGCGATGGACGCTTGCGAGTGTGCAGCAGATGACTACAAACAAACATGTCACAAGCAAATACGATACCAGCAGTGTAGTAAATCAGACCGCAGGCGAGTATGGCAACGTAGCAGCTACAAAATTTTGGCTGTGATACACTGCGAGCCGATACAATTTTTTGTGAGAAAACAATCTACATTAGCGGCTAGCTCAGACAAATGTGACGTCATATTTGTCCACTACAGACGGCTGTTGCTGCTTGTGATAGGCGAGTTTTGAGTAAAAACAGTAATTAAAAATGATTTTGCATTAATGTTATTTTTTACTATATGGGTGGCACATTTAGATCAGTGATTTTCATGACAGTATGCTAGCTTTAGTCTTGGTTTTCAAGTTTAACTACACGGTGCTTTATAAAAAAGACATCCTTTTTCTTTCTTTCATAATTCGGTCAAATGATGATCGATTTGCACAAAATTTTTTACTAGACAAAGCTAAGGAAATACTAATTCAAACTGTTTAGACAAAATATGGCTGTTAATTAAATATTCTTTGTTAGTCGTGACGTAATGCTGACGTCATAGTGTGCCGCGAGTACAAACTGGCTTGTCACAACTGTCATAATGTGTCGTGAGTACAAACTGGTTTTCTTGAACAAAAAATTGTCGTGTTTTTTGTGTTGAGATTTTGATCTTAGTGTTGGTCTAGGTGTTTGTCTTACATTTTTGGTCTCGCTGGAGCTCTGCCAATCTGTAGCTAATCACCATTCTACACGGTGTTTCATATAAGGGACCCTATTTGTTTCTTTTATAACTCAATCGAATGGTGATCAATTTGCATGAAGTTTTTACCAGATGTAGCTGAAGAAATACTAATTCAAAATATTTCAACAAAATGTGGTCGTTAGTTAAATTAGCCAAAGACTGGCAGAGCTCCAGCGAGATCAAAAATGTAAGACAAAACCTAGACCAACACTAAGATCAAAATCTCAACACAAAAAAAAACACAACAATTTTTTGTTCAAGAAGACCAGTTTCGAGTCCAAGACGAATATTAAAAACTCCATTTGCAATGAATACAAGTTGATGATAATAGTTTAATAAACCCTGTACTTCCCGGACATACAGTACCAATGATCTTTGGCAGATAATAAATCATACAGCTAGCTATGTGACAAAAGCAGAAAAAACTGCTGCTAAAGGTTTTTAGAGGCTACCAGATCCACGCCATTCCTAATAGCCAAAACAGTAGTAGTGCAGTACTGAAGTAATGCAAAATGACAGTGATATTAGACCAAAATGTGAAATATCCGAGTCAAACCGGATGTGGTGAAGTCGCTGCAGGAATCTCTTCTTGTGATGCTGAGAGCTGTGTAGTTGTGCCACCGTCTGTGATCCGACCGACGACGCATCCAACTGGTGAGGGTCCATCAGTCCGTCGTCAGGTAGGACAGTCTCCGCCCAGATACGACAGATGTTGTCCTTGCACGACGTTACGAGCATGTTAGCCACTGCTCCCCTGAATCGAGACAGAAGTTCAATCATCCGTATTTAAACAGACTTATAGGTCAAAACACAAAATCTTACTGTCACCTAAATCTTGCTGGTTTTTATACGCGACAGCATGTAATGCTTTGCGTGTCTTAGCCATTGTTTAGGTGTCTGTTGGTCCATCCGTCTGTCACACCCTGGCACTGTATCAAAACGGCGAAACCTAGTATCATAAAATCTTCACTGTCGGCTGCCCCAACAACTCTAGTTTATCGTGACAAAATTTTGTGCCCCTTGGTAAGGGGTTACCCCTCGAACGAGAGCGTCGAAAAGGGGTACCCTCTAAAAAGACGTTATTTTGCCGCTGTTGGCTCATTTAGTGTGAAAAATGATGCAGATAGGTACAGACACACTGCACATAATTACAAACACTGGTGATGGGCTTTTAAGATTTATCGACATCAATGACCTTGAACCCCCAAAAAGAGTTTTGTGTGAATTTTTTGCGACTTCGGCCTGCAACACACATTTTAATAGTTAACTGCACCAAAATGGCTGGAGATAGACCTGGACAACCTGCAAAGAGGAACTGCTAAGGCTGTCACACATCTCATGAGCTTTGCTCAAATTACTTGTTCAGAGAGGTGGAGTATTTCATCACTTTGTCAAAATCATAACATGCTGAGTGAGACCCTAAAATACCAGTTTATGGCCGCTCTCTTGATAGCAAAGAATCCTGCATGATGATTCAAAATCTGCAAAAAATGGAGCACCAGTAAAATCTAATCAGTTCCATGTTGGCTCATGCCTGACCCCTGGACAAAGTTTCATCGAAATCTGTCCATAACTTTTTGAGCTACAATGCACAACAAGAAATATTGATTGAGACCAATGTACTCCTCGTGCACAGTATTTTCTTTTGTATTCTTCTATGTGCTTTTTCGTTCCTTTCAACTTGTATTAGAGACCTGGCATCAATTTGAGACGAGACTAATATTATACTAATAGTGACTGACGTCGAAGTCGTTATTGGAAATTGTCTCCCCGTCTATCTGGCACCGTTATGGAGATATGGTGCCTCAATGATAATGGGGTCAGGACCTTGACCCTTTGGGGTCACGTGACCATGACGTCATCGGTCACGTGACCATTCGACTCCTGGCGGTCGACTTCCTATGGAGATATGGCCGTCTGAAGTTCTTCCAGAAAGGCTCTTCCAGGAACAGAGGTCGGTCGTCAGTCAGTCATCGGTCGGTCCTCAATATTACACTGATCTCATATACTCCTCTTTGCTATGTTAGGAACATATCGCACGAGGAGTAAAAATAGACAAACTCAAAGTACATGTAATAACAGGCCCCCATATCCTACAGTATAAATTACCGTGATGACAAGAACGGTTTCCGAAGTCACAACAAAATAAGAATATACTGATTAATCTACCTGTGCATGTACTTGCAGGTGTGTCTCCATGAGAAACCAGTCACAGCACGAGGATGAACAATGTAAATGAATGAATAGTTAACATCAGTCAACAGCCTTCTACTGGTCGTCGAATGAGACATGGATGAACTCATTTGAACTACAACAACAACAACTACTACTACAACAACTACAACAACTACAACAATTACTACAACAATAATGCATCAGGCCACTACGTCGATAAAGGCATAATTACTAAAGTGACATCACGATGATAAACAATGTAAATGAACGAATAGCTAACATCAGTCAACAGGCTTCTACTGCTGGTTGACTGAGACATGGACAAGCTCATGTTAACTGCCACAACAACAACAATACTACTACTATTACAACAACAACTACTGCCACTATCAGTACTACTACAACACTTGTTTTGTTAAACCTGCCTAAATTACTTCAGATGACTAAAACTTGTAGAAAAAGCTAAAGAAGGCCAGATGCACCATCAACCAATCATACCCAGTACAGGTAAAAAAGATAAAGAACAAAATGTATATTTCATATACACTGTGTCTCAAAAAAACGTCCCACTTTGTGATTGTCCATATCTTTGTCAAATATTGACCGATTTTTATAATTTTTTTACTGGCACATTTTGTGGACAAGTAGCAGTAGTGTTATTATTAAACATACCACCACACCTTAACTGCATCTCTACACTACCATGTGAAACTCTTATTGTCAAAAATGTCTAAAATGCTAGTAATACATATGCAAAAATTATTTTCTAAAAACAATTTTTCAACAATTTTTATATTAGTATCTAATAATGTTTAGTTTTTTAATACATTCCTTGTGTTTCTAAACAAAAGCAGATGATATTATTGTAAAAAAAATAATTTTTTATGCAGTGACAATACACTGGTAATGTAACGTGCATCTAGCAATGGGGACAAGGCTTTAAATAAGAACTTTTTTGAGTTCAAAAATGCAGTTTGCAAAGAATACTGCCAAAATTTCTTAAGATAAACAGAAATAGGGAAGGACTGGGACACATTACTAAAAAGATTTGGATAACAGGAAGCACTGAACAAAGGTATGAGAGCGGCAGATTGAAGCATGCACGTACTGAAGAGAACGTGACCACTGTGGATGAACTGGTAGCCTTACTAAACCATGAAGGCCAGAAACAAACACTCTGTATAACACGCCAGATATCCACAAAGACGGGTCTAATACAGCATAGCATTGTACAGATCATTTGTTGCGATTTTGGTCTGAAGTGTCTTTCATCTTTCAACATGCCTGTTGCTTAGTATTGCTAGTTTTTTTCTTGCATTTATATTTCACAAGGTAATGTAGCGATGCAGTTATGGTGTGGTGGGATATTCAATAACTGCTTTATTGCAAATTGTCTAGAAAGTGTGCGAGTGAAAAAAATTTGAAAATTGGCTAATATTTGTCAAAGATATGGACAGTTACAAAGTGGGACATTTTTTTGAGACACAGTGTAGATACTTTATAACAGGTGTGAGTGACTTACATTTTCGGCTCTCATACCAAATCTTCACCATTCGATCATCCTGCAAAGCAGCAACATTATAAGCATCACACATATACAGGCACTATGCATATAAATACAACGGTCACAAGTTTTTCCATTGCCACTCGCTTAGGTACTTACCCTACAGAGATAGCGAATTTTTTACAGGTCATGTGCTGGTTGCACACCTCAATAAAATCACTTCTACACTGTGCTCTAAAATAGAAACAAAAAAGTCTCAAAGCTCTACATCAAATTGATGTTTAAAGTTACTGACATTTTGGCAACCAGTGCTGCCTTCCTCAAAATGCTTTCTGCTTGTCACTAGAAAAAGGTCATAATCTATTGGTCACTGGTTATAATCTATTCCAACAAAGTTCCAACCTCTTTGAATATGCTCATACGTTGAAATGTTAAGTAGAGAATAAGTTGCTGACGTCTCAGCAACCGCTACTGACTTTGTCGAAATGACTCCAACAAAGGCAGCAGCAGTTGATGAAATGTCAGCAAACTAACTAATGAAAGTTGTACTTCAGTGAAGTTTATATAACTTAATGTTCGGACCTGTCCGACGGTGGCAAAAAGCAGACTGTCGGAGGAGAACTTGACAAGTGTGACTGGGTTAGCAGGTCGACATTGCCAGACGCAGAGCCACTCGATGGCCGACGATGACAACATGGCAGTGCCAGTCGTCGTGGGAGTAGTCGAGGCATCTTGATCATCGAAATAGAACTCAACTGAAGGACCACTCGTACTGCCGACAGCAGTCTGATCAGCAGTCTGCCACAACTGTATCACCTCACCGGCAGTCAACAAACGAGTGCCTACAACAACAAGAGCCCAGCTGTCACTAGGGGAAGCCGACCGTACTCCTGTGTCCAAAGACCAGCAAATGTAAATGAAGTTTTTTTTTACTTATTTACTTAATTTCAAATCGATATGATGTGAACTTCTGGCAACACCCCAAATATATCATACTTGGATAACAAATTATGGCCAAATTGCTGCAGACAGCAACACAGTTATTATTTTAATTGCAAAAACCATTGCACAAAGTGTCATAAAGACATCTGATACGCATGATATGCCTATGTCTTCGAATCAGTCTGATTGTATGGAAAATAACTCAAAAACAATAATTTGTAAGGGAATTTCGCAAATGGATCAGATTTCGGCGAAAATACAGATTCATCTGTGGATTTGGAATCATCCAAAATCATCTATCATTAGAAGAAACTAAAATTTTGTTGTGGCCACTAGTTGGCAGCACCAGTCTCAATAGTTTTGAGAGCTCCAATTCGAGTTCTTTTCATTGACAGAAACCCACAAAGAAAAAAAAGTTTATTTGAAAAGTACACGATTAATCTGACGATGCATTCTGTCACTACTGAAAGTCATATAACACAAAGCACTGACTTCACATGCGCATCAGCCCTGCTAACTGTTGCAACAATTTCTTCAAAAGTTATCAGCCTCGAAATTCACAAGCCACATGACATCAGAAATATCTCTTTCTTCCATCCTGGAAGTACAAACCTTCGAGGTTCCATGCTAATGCCAGAACTTCACAGTCGGTTTGTAATGTCTTCGTATGATGCCACTGGTAGTCCAACTTCTGCATCACAAACCAGTAAATAAATAAGTAAATTTATACAATGCACAAAGCCAAATGGCAAGAATTGCATATCATCAGTTAAATACAGACCACTGTGAACATACTCGCATAGACAAAAGTTCAGTGAGTGTGTATAGAACATGTTCTGATTATATACTACGTGATATGATGATTTTGCTGAGTCCTACCTAGTTCATCATCAAAAACAGTGTGTAAAACTGACGAAAATGATGCAAAAAAATTGTACCCAACTTCCTAATTTCTGCACAGAATGTGACAAGCCCTATCATTTACAAACCAACACAAACACCGAACTCTCGCTGGTTCTAATCCTATTTACTCTCTGCATCTTAGTTGATTTATCAATCTAAATACATGAAACAAATGTTAAAAAGATTGATATGCAAGTTTTCAAAACAAATGCCATAAATACCCTATCATATGGTAAAAGCCCAGTCTATATCTCATCTAAGCTTGGACCAGTACCAGGACGTGATAGACATCACAAGACACCAAGACAGAATTACCATAGCTAATAAGCACTATAGCTCTAGCTATGATAGCTCTCATGCGTAAAAATTTCTGTTTTAGGGCAGCAAATACGATTACGTGTAAAAATGTCAATTCCTTCTTTTCAAGGAAAATCCATTCACCGAGAAAATCAATAAATGTGCTACATGAATTTTAAAATAACGTATTAGACAAACCGGTAATTGACTTTAAATGCATTTTAGTGCAACGTAAATGAATAGTTTTAGCAAAGCACATACACTTACATGTGAAGATCTTTGCTCGGGTAATGGAAGAGGCTCATAGATGCATACTTTATCAACATATGATGCTGCAATCTGCCAACAGTAACAGGAACAAATTATATATATATATATATATCATATATTTGACCATAACAGACAAACTTTGGGCTCATTGAACAGCCACTTCTAGTCAGATTAAGAAGCTAAAATTGTACACCAATAATACAGTTGGTAAGTGAAACAGAATTAGAGGGTGCCTTGCTGTGTACAATGTACATCATAGTTGATTTTTTTTGAACCACCCTAATCTACACCCTTAACAAAACTTCCCCCTAGAGGGGGAAAAAGTCCAAAATGGTGGGGGAGAACTTGAGCTTACAAGAAATTTAAGCTAATGCTCACGAGATGCGCGAAAGCCAATAGCAGTTCCGATTCAGTAGTTTAGCTGAAAATTGGGGTGCTCATGCTAAGTTAATATACAAATACCAAATTCTCTATCTGGATCACATAACGATAGTTCTGTGGCGCCACCTTGTGAATGATATAGACTTGTGTCACAGCCCAAAATCACCAAAAAATCCATAAAACCCCCTATTTTGGCGTTCAAGGTCATTCAAGGTCACTAAATTCAGTGCCAATCGAGAGCCAGTGTACAACTTCCTATTAGTGATTAATAGCAACCTAGGACCTATCTCGCACCGTTACTGAGATACAGCAACTTATTGGACAAAAATTCCAAATTTTGCCCCCCCCCTCTCACTTAGCGCCCTCGTTCAGGGTGAACCCTTCGCATTTATGGAAAAGCTTTACAGTTCCTAGAACCTAAAAACTAGAGTCTTCCAGGCAGCCGATGGCGAAGATTTGGTAATCCTAGCTTAGACCGTTTTTGACCGATCCACCCGTGTGACAGACAGACGGACAGACAGAATTGCAATGGCTAAGACGCGCTGAAAACAGTAGCTGCTTTCGCACATAAAAAGTAAGGGGAAAACATGAGTCCAAAAGTAAAAGAAAGTTGCGCCCGATTTTGATTCCAGATTTGGGGGGATAGAAGCCACTGGCTGGAATGTAGACTTGTTATGATAAGCTGCATGTCTATGCCTATCTGTAACCTTTTTTACGCTAGATGCAACAATTCCGTAAAATAACCACTATTTAGAGAGATGCCCCTCTTTGACGCTCACGTGCGCAGATCTCCTTGAACTTAGGGGCTGAGACTTAGACTACTAAAATCTATGTTTGATGCTGCTGAAGATTTCATATGCAGGTTCTCTTGGTCTATCTTCAGCCATTTCGGCGCAGTTCACACATAAAATGTGTGTTGCAAAATCGTGAAAAATTCGCTAAAACCCCTTTTTGGGGGGTTCAAGGTCATGAAGTTAAATATCCCTAAAAAGCTTCTCACCAGTGCTTGTTATAATAAGCAGCATGTCCGTGTCTATCTGCAACCGTTTTCACGCTGGGCAAGCCGACGGCGATAAAATGAGAACTTTTTAGAAGGGTGCCCATCTTTCATGCCCTCGTTTGAGTGGAACCCCTTCGCCCAGGGGCACGAAATTATCTCACAAAAAAGCTAGTCATTGTGGCAGCCTACAGTGAAGATTTCGTGATCCTAGCTTGCACCGTTTTGATAAGGCTCAAGGGTGTGATGGACGGATGGACGGATGGACGAACAGACACCTCGACGATGGCTAAGACGCGTGTAGAAACTAAACTGTGTCAGTTCAGTTCCGTTACGTCACTCCGTATGAGTCTTAAGCCCGGCACACACCAGCGGTCCGGACTTGCCGCCCGAACGGTCCGTCCCAGTCCCAACGGGCATCTTTTTTGCACCCGTAGTGTGTAGGGGACTTTAACAAAACTGAACGGAGCATGAGGACGGCTAAAGGCATTGTCACACGGATAGCTTATTACCTTGCCGGAGTCAGAACAGCAGCTGATGCAGGAGACCTGTAGGTCGACGCCGGCGTGTCCACGTGCGCTGGCGATGATCTGAACTCGCTGGAAATCACTGGCTAGTATCACGATGTTACACCCCGCAGCGTACGCCTACAGTCACACCAGCACAATATGTAACCTATTAACACTAGCACAGTTCAACTGTTTCTGTAAAAATGCGTACAGAGCGATGTAACTCAACTGAACTGAACTGAACTGACACGGTTTAGTTTTTGACGAAATCACCCATGGGCAAGCAGGTTGACGTGTACATGAGCGTAGTCACGTAGGCCACCGACGCCGTTACACGGTGCCTACTCTGATGCATTACTATTAGGCCATTGCTCAGTTTGTCAAAAACTCAACCATGTCCATTCAGTTCGGTTACGTCGCTCTATGCGAGCCTCGACGCAAAAAAAACTGATTCATCCGACTTTTGGTACACACGTTTTGTCTGCATAGCATTAGGAGAAATTATGCTCCGGTTGTTGCCTTTAAAAGCTTTATACGCGTCTGATTGTCCGTCTGCAAGGCTGCGTTCACACAGACATGAGTACGAGCACGAGTCCGGGTTTACGTTTATGGCCCGTAGAAGCTTCACTCGTACGAGTGGAGCGTTCACGGTCACTTGTACAAGCACATAACTCAACGCATGTCGGCCATATTGAAAATTCAAATCGAGGAAATGCTTTGCCATTAAAACAACAATATTCCACTACAAAACCATGGTCATATTAAGGCATCAGCGACTGTCTAAGTGGAATGGTCAATATGCCATCTGCAGACGTCCGTCCTATAGACGCCATCCACTTCAGGCAGTGCAGAATCATCCCAGATCAGGGGACGTCCACACCACACTATATAAATCTTGGAGCAAATGACCATCAGGGAAGTAACGACGGAAGATTAAAGTGAAGAATAAACCCACATTTGCATGGAAATGCGGTTTGACTTGATGGCATAAATGAACGCTTATATAGAGAGTAAGAACAACAAACAGAGAGTGTCAGGCAAAGCATATACAAAGTATGCCAAAAATGACCCAAATTGTTACATTACGTGGTGATTATCAGTATCAGATTGCTCACCTTTTCATTATCAATTCGACACAGGGTGCCACATGATTTAATAATTCTGTAGTATTAAATATTCTACGCTGAAAATAGCAGACAACAAGATAGCTGACTTATGAGCTCAAAACACATCTAATCCATGAATGAGTGCTGTGATATTGATCAGTTGATCGTTAATGCTGGTATCAGCCATGGAATCACGTCTAAGCCATTGTGTACATTATGGGCATAAAATCCAAAAATATGGAAGCATGTTGTTACACAAACTTAAAATCCTCCTAAATGAATCACATTTTAGTTTATCCTGTGCTTAATTAAGTCGTTAGAACTTTTATGGTGACAACAACTAAGCATTATGCAACAATTCGAAGCATCTGCCTTTAACACGGTAGTGCACTGACATTAATTAGGTGAGGATATCTGTGTGCCAAAATCCCCCCCCCCAAAAATTGTAAAATTTGGCGGAGATATGATGAAGTTCTGACCAAAACCAAGTTTAGTCATTTTTTGGCACACCCTGTGAATAGCCAATCTAATATAATAGCACGTGTGCCAGCCAGCATAATATCCATGGATAACTGGGCATCCGTATCCACGGCAAAGCTGCTGTCCCTGTCCCAGCATTGTATATGTACCCGTGCCTTGGTTCACCGCAGTGCTGTGCTGCAGTGTCGTTGTCATCCCCGCAAATAATAATAACTCCATCAATAAATAAAACTCGTCGTCGCAAACAGCCAGGAAGGCTTGGCGTGCGTGCTACTATAGAGCAGGCTACGCACAAGGAAAGCCACAGAAAGTGGCACACGCCTTGTCAGACGAGATGAAAATTAATGACCTTGGATGACCTTGAAGAGAAATGATAACCAGTACGATCGGCTATCCTTACGACAGCTGAACTTCTTGTATTAAAACGGTTTCATATACGTAAACGGAAGTAAGATGCCGCCCCACTGCCACAGTGTTGAAAATTCGCAAACCATGCAGTTACTTCTGCCGTTCGCAACGATTTCGTTTTTTTTGACGTAGACCTTTTTGTTTTCAAGTTAGGAGCACGCACGTGACAGACAACAGACGGACGGACAGACAAGACGCACAATGCGGCCTGTTAGGACGGCCACATAACGCACTGGTGACGTGCTTTTAGCGGTATCAACACTGATGACCTTGAATGACCATGAACCCCAAATAGGGAGTTTTAGTGATTTTTTTTGCGATTTTCTGCTGCAAAAGAGTGAACTGCGACAAAATGGATGAAGACAGACCAAGACTACGTGTGAACAGGAATGCTATAGTGTCTCGCGCGTCTCATGAGCACTAGGTCGGATATCTTGTCGTACATATTGCAGTTTTAAAACGAAGCGCCAAACATCCATAAAAAATTCGAGCAAGGCTTCTCGTTACGCTAGGCGAGTTCCGGGGAGGGGAAGGGGGAAAGGCTCACCCCACTTCTGATTCAGAACTACACCCCCTTGCCGCTCAGATGGCCTGCAAAGAGCGGGTTTCCGACGAGAAATCTGAAATCTGCGTATGATGACGGTCGTAGAGCAATTCATCAAACGATGTCCGGTTGACTGCACAGACCAATGCAGCACACGCGACGTGGCCAGCAGCAGTAGAGCTGGGCGATTCGCCTGACAAATCGGATTCGATTCGAATGAATTTCAATTCGATTCGATACCATTCAATCCTCCGGTGATTCAAGCCTCCGGTGATTCAAGCCTTTCGTGAATTTTGAGTTGCAATTTGGAACTGTACTATTGTACTATCGCCGGTACATCAAGCCAAAACCAACTTAAAGGTGTAAGTAAAAACAGGAAGCCCAGCTGTTGTTAGGATAACCGACCGTACTGGTTGTCAGTGACCTTCAAAATCATCCAAGGTCAATGATTTCCATCTCGTCTGACAAGGCGTATGCCACTTTCTATTAGTGATTAATAGTAACCTTGGCCCTATCTCTCACCATTTCCGAGATTCGGCCACTTATAGCTTGAAACTTTCCATTAAAAATTGCGGCCAAACCTGCAGACGGAGACACGATTACTATTGACAGCCTATAAAAAGTCGCCAGCGCCCCATCCGATAGTACCATCGCCGACCCCCTACGACCTACCGTTTAGCCACAATACTGCAAAACTGGCATACCATAGTGCGTTATGACCTCTCAAAGTCATCCAAGGTCATCAATTTCTATGTCATTTGAAAGCCAACATGCGACTTCCTATCAGTGATCAATAGCAACCTAGGCTCTATCTCGCACCATTTAGCCACAAATTGACAATACATCCGTGACAGCCAGACGGACGGACGACAACCCATACCAATAGCTCGACCGTTACTTAAGTACGGTCGGCTAAAAATCACGCCACGGAAGAGAGGGTTAACGTCATCGGTCCCTCACTAGCTGTGCCTTCGGAAGATTATGACAATTTTTCGACAAAGTGATAGTGCAACTAAACTGAACGTGCAACGCTCAAGCGCGCATGCAGTTAACGCCAACTAGCGCGCAGGAAAAACAAACACCAGTTGGCCAACAGAACTTGGATTCTATCAGGGTTGAGACACTTGAGGCAGATACCCAAAACACCCAAGTTTTTGGGTGAACTCGTCGAAAAAAAGCCGCACTCCAGACTTAATCCAATCTCAGTTGAATTGTTTCACCAATAACGAAATATTTTATTACATGGCACAGTTTTTGCAACTGTGGATATATTTTATGCTGCGGAGAGCAGCTAACAGGAACTCAGGCGAATCAACCACCTGAAAACCTGCACAAATCCCAAAAGCAACTATCAACTTGGACCTTTTTACAGAAACCGGTTTAACCAAAAAAAACCCAAAACGCAAAAATAGTAAAATACCCAACGAAACCCAACGGGTTGGGCATTTAAATTGCAACCTGGATTCTAAACTTTGTGAAATTGATAGGTGGAATCGAAATGAGCTTGAGTTGGATCGATTCGCTCTGCCGAATCGATTACTATTACCAGCTCTAAACAGCAGCAGGCCTATAGCACTGATCGTCGTCGTCGTTGTGCAATAATGCCTGCAATAGCATGCCGTATCACCATCGCTCAGCCAGCCTTACACTACACGCCGGGTGCGCTGAATATGCCGTCATCATCGTGAACAAACTGCTCAATCACACACCGCACCCCAGCACAGCATGGCACTGCACGCTTTGCAAACTTGCCTCTGCACGATTCGTACAGACATTAAAACACTCTTCTCCAGGAATTTCCAGAACTTGCAGAAAAAAATTCCAGGGTTTTCACGACTCAAAAAACGCGTTTTCAACAACGCTACAGATACACTACGTTGACAGCATGGTTACATGAGGGCAAAAAGTGTACATACTATATAATCGACGTATACTGCATTACAGTGTGAGTAAACAACCGCGGGGTCCAGCGACAAGAGTCAGGAAGTCAGGAGGGGTTGACTGAAAATGCCGGACTTGAAATTGGCGAACAAGATATTATATCGTTTGAAAATAGATTACATTACAATGCAGTGTGCAATTCTTTTTTAAAACAACAGCATAACACAAGTCACAACAGCAAACTAAGTTGTATAATATGCATATATGTACAATATGTTGAAATGCATAAAATATTATGAAAACATCAGTCTAAAGTTAGCTACAGGTGAACAATGATAAATCGAAGTCTACTAAATATAGGCCTCTATATTCAGCCACTTGAAACATGTCTTGCATTTTCATGTCCGTTAACCTAATGTCCGTCAATTTCATGCACGAACGTTTTGTCCATCAATTTCACGTCCGTCAAATTCATGCTTGGATATTTTGATGATCCGCCATTTTCATGTCCGTCATTTTCAGCGCCCCCGTCAGGAAACGAAGCCCCTCTGAAGCCACAGCTTTAAATTAGCTTTTTGAAGTCTTATGGCTTTCATGCGATGGGATGGCAAAGATGCCTTATTCTCTGCATCTTGTAAAGGCAGAAAATCTCAGAAGTACAATTTCCAACACCACTGCATTAAAAGTCCAGAACTTTTCCCGAGGTTTTCCAGGACTTACGCTTTTTCCATTACTTTCCAGGTTTCGTACGAATCCTCCTCTGTTCCGCAGTCGTTCTGTTAGGCTGAATTGCGTGTCTTAATCGTCCGTCCGTCTGTCAGTCCGTCCCATACAAGCATCTAATCCGAAAATTAGACATAACACAGTAACACAGTATTTAATAAAATATGTGACAAACGCACATAATAAAATAGCAAAACAGAAGAGAAATGTAATTTAGACACGGTAACATAGCATAAAATAATTAGACACAGTCTAACTAAAAAAGACTGTTTATGCAATTTTTTACTACAAACAGGCAACACATAATCATGTCCACGAGGGCGTAAACTGTCTGGTCGCTCGGCGTAACATGACAACAGTTCATGAAGACAGTGACCAGATTTCGTAATACTGTGAAAAAGATCACGTGAGCAAGATTCCGCAATATCATTACAAGACATAATCTGAGCAGTGTAACCAAACCTATAGAGACGTTTCAAGGTTGACTATAATTTATTGATTAGTTCCACCGTTAAAAATCCTGACCAGGCCGGGAGGGCATATCTAATCCGAGAGACAATGATAGCTTGAACAATTTGTTCCAACTGAACGGCCGACATGCCTTGAGAACGCAAGAGTTTAAGTAGATAGAATCAGGATTGAATTAACATGCAAATCCATCTTAAAGTTGTCCTGAACAATAACGCCTAAAAATTTTGCAGATGCAACCCGCTCCACATCATCAAGAACCGGTGGCATATAATGTGATCTAGCTCTAGGCTGGCGCAGCACCATCTCTTTAGTTTTCTTAGTATTAACATCGAGCTTATTGGCTACATGCCCAGAGAAACCGAAACCGCGGCGTGAACGTAACCCTCCTCAGCAAAAGTAACCAAGAGTAACGAGCGTGCCCTGTGGAAAGTCCAGTCACGCCAATTTGGGCTTTTCCACGCCGCCTCTACCTTTGAGATAAGAACCGGTAGAGACAGACAAACGGACGGACGGACGGGCAGGTTCCGTAATGCGACCTATTATAACGGCCGCATAGCCACCGTACTGTAGTAACTGTACTGCCATGGTGGACAGTTGTTACCATACTACCGGGTAGCCGAATGCAGGCAAGATATAGCGCATATTGGCATTCATTTATGGTGGCCAGTGCACTGATCCTCAGCGCCGAGCGTTCCCATTCCTGCGTAAACGGATGTTCCATCTTGACCGGCCAGCCAGGCAGCGCTGAGAAGGCGTGCGAGGATTAAGGAAATCAGAGGGTCAAAAGATGCATTAGTACGCCGTACGGCCGGTCTTCTGGTCGTAGGAAAGACGTCCGTCGTAATGGCAACGGCTAATGGCTGCTTCACACGTACGACGCCGACGCGACGCGACCAAACGCAACTCGACTCGCACTAGCAGACAACGCGTGGTCTGTCTGTGCACAGCAGCGTGACGTCACAATGCTTATGACGTCACTGCATTGTCGCCCACGAACAGCAACATTAACGAGGTCACGACAGATGAGTCGCTTCGGAGTCGTCGTAGGTGTGAACTGGGCATAAGCTGGCCGGCGGCGCTGCGGCCGTCTCAATTCAGCATGCGCCAGACGTCATTGGCAGCACACTGATTAGCTCATAGATGCAAGGCATCACCGCCACTAACACACCAACCAGCACGACCTACCTATGCAATCACAGACGCAGGCTTCTGACGCCTACCCGACAGCAGAACGAACAGATATAATGTCAAAGGCACTGCTACCAAACGGGACACTCAAGTGCTATATAAAGCGCTTTCTGTTTAAAAAAACCCTCTAAAGCGAAGGTTCACTGCATTAAAACAGGGCTTAATGCGCCATTCACGCTAGTAAATGAAGGTATGACCAGTGAACTGAAAAGACGGGCACAAGTTCTAATGCTAGGCTATTACGAAATAGGGTCTAGCATTACCTTAGGTGCCGATTTTTACTAACAAGTACAGGAGAGAGCGATACTAGCCTTCCCTCCTTTTATCACTTCTCCTTCGCCTTCCCCCCTTTTCTTTCAAAGATGGGATCAAAACGTTCACCCATGATGGGCGGCAGGTAACGCTATGTGCCCCCGCACGGCAGATGACACATCGCAGCTTTGAAATGAGTTCCCAACATGAACTGCTATACAATAAGCACCTTCAACGTTTTTAACCTTTTGGCTGAAAAATCACAACCAATCCGTTACACTGGGCGGGATACGTCAGTCTCCATAGTGTCACGCAATCTCCTGTGGGACGAGAGAGCATAAGTGTGGGTGGCCGGTTTGCGTGAGGCTCTGGAAATACCACCCAGCACCCAGGAGGCTGCCACCCAGCAGCAAAGCAGACCCAATGAGGACCACTTGTCCACCTAACTACCCCATAGAACATACCCCCCCCCCGACTGATATATACCTGGTAGGGTCATGTGCATGGTTGCTTTTTGGTTGGCTTGGAGATGATAAAAAATACGTGTTGAAATGCATCTTCTATGCAAGTGAGTTTATTAATTTCTTCACGCTGTTGTTGACTATGACAAAAGCCGCTTAAACTGCGGCAACGACTTTGCTTGGCAAAGTTCCATTTTGCGACCATTCCAAATCTAAAATTAACCCAGCGAGGATTACATTGACCAAATGGACGCCAAAAAATTCCACAAACCAAAGATAATCCTAATCCTAACCTTGTAAGTTAGAATACGCTGTGTGGGTGTACTAGATGTAAAAAAATTCTATCAAGCATGGTTACTTATCAGAGGGGCAGACCGGCAGAGGTTAGATGAGAAGGGCAAGCTTTGGTCCTACTTTCTGGATGGGGGGATATTAACCAAAGGGGTTATGTTTGTTGGGGGACGGTTTTGTCTGGACAGTCACCCACACAGACAGTGCAAATCCAAGACGTCTCTCAGGGAAATATCACCCACGGCCACACCACTCACTGGCTCTAAACAGTAAACACACTAGTAAACGCTAATAGACTAGCAATAACGACACAGGACGCACGTGGCCAGCCTGGCTAATGCGTCCATATGCATTAATGAGCCAGCTTTTTATCACCTTGCTGGCTACAGCAATCCATATAAAACAACTGCTAAAACATAATGGCTTTCAGCCAAAGCAAACAAGAACTGCAGGTGATCAGAGATCTCAAACTGCTGCTGAGACCGGTGACACCACCTGAATACGATAAATCAATCAGTCAATCCATTAATGCAAGATTTTTAAAGAGACCTAAGTAATACAAATTACTGCTAGGTCCAATAAGAGACACGTTAAAACTAAACACAGTGAACAGAAACAAAGCCAGCAGCGATACATGTAGGCCACAGCACACACAGTTTAATACAGCCGCTAACTCCTAATAACGCCTAACAAAGATTTTCGAACAACAAATCATAATCCACAAAATAATTCAAATTGTCATATAAACCTAACCACTTCTTACAGGACATGCCCAACTCATCCAAAATAACACATCAAAACACATTCATGATTTTATGAAGTGATCCAGATAACAAAAAATTAAATCACCCTAACAGTATAAATATATTCACAACTTCACTTTAATGAAGGAGAATCAACTACATGTATAACGTTTTCTGTGGGCATGTATGATATACCAGCATCAGTTAAGACCAGGTGCTCAGTGGCCAGTCATTTAGACAATCTTCTTAGCAACTTCCACAGGTGCTTTATATATTGCAATGCAAAGATCAATCACCAAACAGCTCACTCAGACAATTCTAACATCCGTCAACTACCCTACATTAAATGCCATTAAATGCCATATGGTTGTAACAGATGGCATTTTCACAAATGTCAAACTATACTTGTAAAAAATCAATATGACCTCAAATTGCAATTACCAGTAATGGCATATATTAGCTGAGTAGCAAGATGGCATACTTCTGCACACTGGGAAAACGACCGGATGAAATGAGATGAAGGCACAATGGTTAAGTTCCAAGTAATACTGATATAGTAAAGATTGGAAGACAGGGTGGATGACAGGGTATGGGGAGTTAACTGAGTGACCAGTGACTATCAGAATATTCGGGTTGGGATCTTATCTAATTGGAAATTAGCTAATAACTTGATAAGTTGGTAATGGGATCTTGTCACGAGACAACACGGTAGTTCCTTTCACTCTTTTAATTAATGACAATTACTATACAACGACTATTAGCATGGGCCCCAATGCAACGGTAGATGGCAACGGCAGCCGCTAGGTCAATTGCTACATATCCACGATGACTGGACACTGGACAGACCAACAGACAGGGACGAACTGCTACAGAAGCGATAAGAACTGCTACAGAAGCGATAAGAAAATTCATTTTGCAAAACAATACCAAATACTAATCAGTACATGTGAGAGGTGCATACGCAGGGGCAGCTTTGACAACGAAATGGCATGTGGGCTTAAAGGTCCATGGCCACAGTCAAACTCACTCACGCAATTTATGTAGCTCTTAATTACACATTTCACCTTGCGTATATAATACGTTAATTTAATAAATATAGGAAATTAATGCCTGATTGTGACTAAATTATGGCCTTACACTACGTTATACAAAAAAATTCAAGACACCAGCACAACCGGTGACGTCATCCGCACAGTCCATCAACATCATGAATATTAATGGCCTAACCAGTGACGTCATTAGATAAGACTAGGCCATTAATTATTCACGATGTTGATGTCACCCGTTGTGCAGCCTCGCCAAAATGGCATTATGTTTTTAGATCATGTCTGTAAATCGTCGACTTTAACTCCGACTCCGAGTTGACAAAATGCTGGGCACTGACATTACTGTCAAAATTATCAGACATTATGCAATTTCAAGAAAATGGATAAAATATATATGTTAATTTTGCTGTACATGGACCTTCAACAGAGTGCACTTACATAGTGTTTGGCCAACGTAACCTTAACAGCAAAAATTAGAAGAAAAATTAACTAAAATTGTGAAGATAAAAAAAAACAACTAATGACCATTAACAAACTCACTTTCAGCATGCTGCTTAATAAACTAATAAAATTAAACATCAGAATAAACAAGAAAATAAAAAATGCCAGCAGAGAGGTTAGAACTAAACATCTAGAACACAAGGCAGTGTCTAAATGCTGTCTAATGATCTGTCAATTTCACTTTTAATTCCATCACAACACATATACTCAAATGACTTCCCTGCATCAGTGTGCAAAAATTTAGAAATCAGTTCCTAAGTTAATCTGTTTGATATATTTCCCTGTTGACGTATAGCATAGAACTAACCAGTAAGTGAAAAATGCTGTAATGTACAAGTGGACGATTTTGTTCATATTCTTACTGACTTAGATTGCTAAATGTACAGGGCAATGTTTTTTGAAGATCTTGCTTAGATAAAATATGTTTAGTGACTGCTCCAAATCTAAATTTAGCCTTGTATGAATTACTACAGTCAATGAGAGATCAAACAGTTCCACGAACCATTGGTCCTAGCCCTAAACTTGTCAGTTAACATAAGCTTCACTGGTGTCTTAGAAGTAAAGAAAAAGCTAAGCATACAGTAGTGAGTGACACTTTGAGATTGCACAACAGTACATCAGATGGGGGAGAAACAGTGCAGTCAGCAATGACCTAGACCACGCCCCTTCCCCAATCACTCGCTATCAAGAGAGAATACCACACACATTGACAGTGCACACAAGGCATTAAGACTACAAATAAAACCGTTTCAGCATTAACAAACGGTGTGCTGCCTTGCGATGACAGAGTTTAAATAACCTGTCACATAAGGTATTCCGAAAGCGTAACCGTATCATATGATACAGACCGTAAAGTGTACTCCATTTATGTTGCCAACGGCAAAACAGCGATCTCCAGAATTTGCAGCGCCCGTCAGAACTTGATGTCGGTTCATTATGATCACGAATATCACACGTTACACAGGTTGTTATCGCCAAAATAGCGACGACAGAAAAACACAACAGACTACGCCATTTCTAAATATTGATTACTTGCAGCAAAGAATACTAGATTTTGGATTAACATAAACTAAGTAAATAAGTAAGTCTTTCATCTGTCAATGAAATTAGCTTCCTTGCGGTTTTGTAGTCATTTTACGAAAAATATAGAGGGTGTGTTTGTTTATGTTTTGAACGTATAATTTCTCAGTTAATTGCGATGCATTTTTCTATTCCGAGTACAAAAGAAGTAACAGATTCCAATGGTTCAAATTACACGGAAAGTATTGAAATAGATCACTTATAACTTTGCACGGTGATACGTTCAGATCGCCGTTCTGAGAATCTTGTCCAAAAATTGATATCTGCAGATCGGCCATCTGAAAAGGGTGTAAAAATTGATACGTTCAGATCAGCGATCTGATCGTATAATTGTCGTATAACTTTAGTTTTTATTACTGATTTACAATCGTTTGGTGAGTTCTCAGTATATCCGTGTGTATTTTCTCGTCTCTTGAAGGACGATGGTAAAAAGCGGGCCGGCAAATTGTGGATCTGCGGATGTTACGCTAGGGTTGGGGCTGAGGCTAGGGATAGGGTTAAGATCAGGATTAGGGTTAGGGCAACCCCCTAACACCCTGTCAAATTATGCACAGGGTGGGTCAGCTATGTACTAGGCTATATACATAGGATTTGCATCACAATTTTGGTTGGGCTCCGACCATCAAAAAGTTTGACCCCCCAGCTAATTTTTCACAATTCAAACACTGGGTTAGGGATAGGGTTAGGGTTTGGGTTAGAAATAGGGTTTGGAAATGGCAACATCTTCAATCCGCTTTTTACCCATAGCCGCCCTGGGACTATTAGCCCTTAATTGCTAATTGCTAGTGTATTAGCATAGTCTTAGAATGGCTTAAGATTGCAGGGCTGTTTGGGGGTGCATTTTTTTGTTTGACCGGTGCTGTGATCACGAATTCGTGATCGTGACGCCGATTGTTTACGATCACAGCTACGCTGACCGATGTGAACGCAGTTGTGCATAGGCATCGGCGGCCGCGATCGCTGTCGACGTTTATCTACGATCACGAATTTGCGAATCGCGTCTTGGTATTGTGCTTCACAAATATAACATGATTCGCTTCAGTAAAATGCTTCAGAGGGGTAGCACTAATTGCTGAATCGGCTTAATTGGCGCTTCTTGGCATAGACATTCTATATATATCTACTGCTAAATTGCTGTAAAACTGAATAAGTTGCAGAATATGAATACATTATTACGAAAAAACGTTAATTACAACAGCGAAGAGAAAAAAGTGACGCGTGACGACTCAGGTGGCTGTGAATGCAGCAGTGGGCCGATTCAATAATTACTGTTAGTCCATCGGCGTCATGAATGCAGCAAGTATGCTCCATCGGCACCGATTCAGCTGATTCAGCAATTAGTGCTACCGCTTTCTGATCATTGTCAAATGTATCCCAGTCGTTGAATTTTGCACCTAATTCTATGGAAGCCATATCGCAATCAAAAACTACATTAACTACATGAAATGAATGTAAACAAAACCAAACTTTCTCGTTTGAAATATGCCACACCCATCGATGTTCTAAACCATGCTCTGATTGGTCAATAGCGACAGTGCACGTGCTGACTGTATTGGCTCTTCCTATTGGCTGCCGTGATCATAGGCAATCGGCAACGCGATCACGAATTCGTGACCATAGACACTGCATTTTCATTTTTAATTATTTAGCTGTGCATTGTGTTAGTAGCAGGGGCTCCGTCATGTAGCCTACTTTGGATCGCATGTCTCCCTTCTCTTTTGCTGTCAGTGTGTTGTAATATTCATTGCAATAATAACTGTAGCCATATGTGATAAAGTGAGTATTAATGTTATGTACAGGCCTTTAATGTACACATCAATGGTGTGTATCACTGCTCTTTGCGATATCGGCAGTTCCACGATTTTCAGCAGGAGGTAAATTTCTGCCATCATCATCATATTTATCGTTGTCGATGAATATTCAGAAGCAAGCCTGTGGCTTCTGTTTCCATCCAACATATTATTTTACACATAAGTTACAACAAAAACTAGACTAACGTTATTATTACATTGGTGCTACATGTAAGATTTGGGATAGAGATTCATGTCACATTAAAACACATCTAAATGTTTCTAAACTGCTAAACTACTAACCGGCACCACTTATTCAGGTAACGTGTATTATTGTGCGGTTATTCAAGACATGCAGAGTTGTAGACCAGTGTAGTGACTAGTGTAATTTTGCTGTTACTGTATAGCTGTTTTTGGTGTGTGCTTATATTTCTGCATTGAAATTAATTAATGACTACAGTTTTCTTTGTATCTGATATAAATGTAATATGCACCAAATGATTCATATTTTTGTAAACCGCACAAGATAGAATTATGAATTCTTAAGAAATGCAATTCATCACCAAAAATCAGCCCTAGCCAAGCGATGAGCAATTTTACACGTTGTAAGTTAGCAGTCTGATAAGATTCTGTGTGTTTGTGTAATGGCTGATGAACCATGAATCAATTATCGTGCAGCATTTTTGCCATTTAGAGTTTTCAAAAACAGTGCGAAGTAATGGTGCACTGATGACTGAAGTGCACCAAATGATTAGAGTTGAGCTTTTCTATAGCATTTTTGTTTTAAATTTAAGATGTGTGTTGTTATTGTTGAGTAATTTGTCGCTGCAGAGTGCAGACAGTTGGCATTTTCAGTGTGTAGAATTTTAACACCCGGTAGACTGTTTGTTCTTTACTTTCGTTTCATACCTTCTCTATATGTAGGGACCAACTTAATTCACGATTTCACGGCCGTGACATTTTCCGTGAAATTGACCTCCTTCTGTGAAAAACGCTGATTTCCGTGAAATCCATGATTTTTCGTGAATTTTAGCGCTTTTAGTTTAATTTATAACAATTCCAAAGTTTTATCAGCAGCTTTTGTACGGATGTTGCTGTTTGCTACGTCTCACACTTTAGCACTAAGTAGTTGACATTGACTGTCTTGAGTCTTGACTTAGTGTAGTAAATATTCGTTGTTCTGAAATTTCTTCGTTTGGATCAGCACAGCAGCTCGAAATAATGTCTGTGTGGCCCGTGAATTTCCGAAACTCTTTCCGTGAATTTTCCGTGAAATTTGACACATTTTAAAAATTCTGCCGTGAAATCATGCATTTTTTCCCGTGAATTCGGTTGGTCCCTAACTATATGTAAGTGTGTGACATTACTGGTAATTAATATTAACATAGTGTGATGTGGTGTACTCAGCTGAAGAAAGAGTTTGGCTCAACAACAAGCTTGCCGTATTTTCCACCCAAGAAGTTGTTTCCCCTTTCTTCACACCAAGTGGATGAAAGGCGTGTCGAGCTTGAACGGTTTATTCAGAATGGTAACCACATAGTGTTTGTGTATAGCGGCATATTGTTTCGGATTCTCAGTCTATTTTTTAAGGTTGCTTTTAGTTTGGAATTTTCAATTTTGAACTGTTAGTGCAAAACTGCTAACTGTTAAACAGTTTGCTTACCAGTACGATCAATTTAGTTTCATGTTTTATTTAGCAAAATTTTCAGGAAACATTTCCTAATCTGGCCATCATTAATTTCGCAGACTTCCTTTGTATAATAATGTCAAATGTGAAAACCGCAAAGACGATACTTGGTCACGTTGTACAACTTGCATTTTGTGCATCGCTATCTTGGTTATATTTTCTGAAATTTTTGTCAGAGTTATTACTGAACTACTGAACTTATGCTAATGAGTGTTTGAGTGTCTGATGTCTGTTGGCCACCATATGGAAATTTTTATTGATCAGAAACTTTTTGTTTATTGTAGTGAGTCAGCTTCCGCAGATTTCAAGCAATGCTATATTCAATCAGTTCCTATTAACTGCACAACAGGTAATGGCATATTTTATACATATCAGATACATAAATGTATATAAGCAGATTTGTCAACTAGATGAGCTAGGTAAAAACAATGAACTGGGTTGAAGGTCAAGCTTTCTCGTGTTTGTTTTTATGTTTTATTTGTATTGTACATTAATTTCTGTACACACATTTTTTTTGGTCAGATACACGCTAACTTTTGCGGCCTAGAAATGGTAAAGTTAATCTAAAACTACATTTAGAGTCAGATTTTATAACTCTTAGGTATTTGCCCAATGAGTGCATGCAACCTGATTGGTTTCGTACAATAAGTACCTAGTTTATTCTGTAAATTGTCGGTCAAGTTTGGTCTTATAAGTCGTGAGTACTTGATGTTAGAAATGGCAACGAAAAATCCAGGTGCTGTAATGTCAGCAAAACAGACTGAGCTTTTGACAGCTTATATGAGTTGGTCTGGTCTGAGTAATTTAGGCCCATGTACGCAGCATAGGTCAAAGTACGTTAAGTACCAATTTATATAGAGCCAGAATCTCAGAAGAGAATCAGGGCGCATTGGAGAGGAGTGCTAGGGGGCAAGATAAGCAGACTGAAAATAATAAGTTTTAAGATGACGTCTGAAAGAGGAGTGTTTGAGTTTGATGGATATGAAGAGAAATGGAATTATGTACTTGTGGTGCTGAAACTCGAAATGCACGGGAACCAAAAGACAAGTTATGGCATGGAACGTCAACATCGTCAAGTAGATGGCTAGAAGATGAGCATGTGAACCTTATAGATTTGTCATGATCTGGTTTAACCTAGTTTTAAAAATAGTATAAAACTAGGCATTAATAAGCCAAACTTTTTGATTTTTCATTTAGTTCTACACTTGGTGTACATATTTTTGTGTTTATTTTGCAATTATTATTCGATGCAGAAAAGCTATGCTGATCTTCCGTCTGACGTCGACCTGGATGTATTCCTGGTGAACGGACACAAAGTTACTGTAAATATCAAATCAAAGGACAAAACTGACGATGTGCTTGAGGTGAATGTTCCGACTGTTTGTGCAGCAACTTTGGAGTTTTAGTTTTAGTTTTAGGTGTTTCCTGTTTGCACGAAACCATCTAAATATGCAGCAGTGAATATATCATAGTGCAGATGTTTCCTTTTAACCAGATTTACGGAATTTGTGAATGTGTAATAGAAAGAAAAACTGTTACGCTACAAGGAACAGCTTTATTCAGAATTGCTCAGTAAAGGTAAAGGTAAAGTCCAGTACTTGCTATAGCGCTTCTTACATGAGACGGACTCAAGACCAGAAGCGCTTTACAATCTTGGAAGTGGCAGCTGATTGGCATTAGCTAATGATACTGCAGTGCACTATGCGCCATGCGGCCATCCATTGCCCGCGTGAACGAAGAATTGGACCCACGATTTGCAGCTAGCAGACATGCCATCGCCCCAATCAGCCACACTAGGCCTTTACCCCGTATCCCGTAAGCTAATACTCATTTTCCATCTCACGAAGGGTTGGAGGCTGAGTTGGCCTGAGCACGCAGTAGGTTAGCAACTTGCTCAAGGTTGCTTGCAAATGACGGCAGTGAGAATCGAACCGCAACCTGAAAGTAACGAGTCGGCACCAACTACTAGACACCTGCACCTACAGGCAGTTAGGTGTGAACAATTTGCCTAGGGTTGTTACTTGGTAGTGCATTAGCTAGGCATTGAACCGTGGACCTTTCGGTCTCGTATCCAGCGCGATAACAGCTGAGCCACCAAGCCATCGGAAGTAAGGCACATTATTTATCACCATCTTTCTGGTTTGCCATTTTTGCCGAATACTTGCCGATTTTTGACTGACTCAGTATTTATGTACTTAGTTTAGCTTTTGTTACTGTGTATCATATGTTTATTATGTTACATTGTGTTATATTAATTTTCAGTGTGTGGCAACAAAGATTGGTCTTTTACCTCAGTATTTGCATTACTTTGGCATGTGCCTGGTCTGCAAAGATCCCGATGCTGATTTCTCAGGTATGTTTGCTTTCTTGCTGTAAGCTACATGTAACTATTAATTTGTTTGTCAGGGTGTTAACGATTCAGCAATCTTCACCACCTTTTTTTAGATAACTTCTGTTCACCATTGCTAAACATCAACATCTTAACTAATAAAGGCTGTAATGTGATTAATTTGTATGGTGTTTTAGTTTCCTTTTACAAGCTACGACTTTTTCAAATGCTATCTGTCAGTGATTAATTCTGAATGATTAAGTCCATGTTTTGTTGTTGCATTTATCTGTCTAATGTTCTCTAATGCTTCTCGATTATTTTGAAATACCGTACACTACTCTTTTGGGAATAAGAATTGAACCATCCTGTTTTAACAGACACCAAAATTTACTTCTAGAGAACCAAATCCGGAATAACTTGATGAAAAATTTCTAGTCAAAATTATGCAACTCAGACTCAGAAAATGTTTCTGTTCAATACCGCCCTATTGACTGTCGTCCAGTGCCTCTGTAGCTCTGCGTATTAGTGCTATATAAATATGATTAGTATAGTATAGTATAGAAAGCATTAGTAGAGGTGGTTATAGCAACAGCAGTTACTTTGGCGACAATTGTTTTGCGACTACAGACCCAGAACTGTTATACAGCATTTTGGTTCGTCTGAGACAAACCGACATTAACTTTGAACAGTTCCGAACGGCTGCTGAAGACATTTTCTTTTGAGATGCTTCTGAGAACGTGTTGCATTGTGGCAAACTTAAATCCTGTTTTCCCAGTTATTGTGTTTACCCAAATAGCACGTTTGATATGTTTGCAGTAGTGCGTAAACTATTGGAGTTTGAGTCTCCATACATCTCACTAAAGTCAGCCAACGACTCCAGTCCCTTGCACTGGATCGTCCTGCAGAAGACGTATGTGTGAATTTGATTTTGCAATCAGTAACAATCTACACAGTCCTAAATAGCAGTGCTCAGCGGTCATAAACACTAGGTCTCAACAGCATAGTGAATCCATAATAGTTAAAATGCGATATGAACTACACATTATTAGCTCTGTGGGTTACGCCTGAATCCATAATAGTTAAAATGCGATATGAACTACACATTATTAGCTCTGTGGGTTACGCCCGATTGGATGAAAGTCTTGTAAAAGTTACGCTTAAAAATCGATTGATCCATCGGCAGTGTGGCAAATGTCAACAGGTAGTTTACGCACACATGTGGAGCTCAATGACCAAAATTGGTTTTCGCCAAAAGTTAGTTTCTCCCCATCGCTCAAGCAAATTTAGAGTCAGAACCATGAATGGAACCGACCTGTAAACGTAATCTTTTGTAGTGGTTGATGGAATCAGTAATAGCTACTTAGTTTCAAATATGAGTCGGCCAAATGTGAGTGGATGCTGTTTTGAAGATAACTTGAATTTGCAAATGTAACCATTTGTCTAGGAAATCGAGCACTGTTGACGGAGGTTTGTCAGCTGTTAGAGAAATATCTGTGAATTCACCAAACGTTGGGAGTTCTAGGGTAAAAATTTGTGTTAAGGAAAGCTGTTCATTATTAACTTACATCTGGGGCAGCAGTTCATAGCACTAGCATTCAGTAGCGTTGCGTTTTCGTTTATCTTTGACATTATTTGCAGTTAACACACTTTATATTATTTCTCACTTAAATAATTAATTTTTTTGTATTTAGGTACTGGGATTCGAGTTACGATGAAGAATTAATAGAAGATCGGGTTGCAATGGATCTTCTGTTTTTGCAGGTAAAAATATTCTTTCTATGGTATTCGTAACGAGCGTATGATAATGAAAAGGAAGCCAGACTACAAGTTAAGATACCCAGATCTTTTTAGGAAGACAGTAAATATAAATAAAATCCGGAAGTGATATATGAGTTGTGGCGTTATAATAGTTTATGGCACTTTTAGTGTTGCTGCAGAATGTCAAGTTTAAGTTTTAATGTTTGTAGGTAGCATGCCTTTTTTGTGCACACATTTTAATCATTTGTTTCTTAGTGACTGGGTGGCTTAAAGTCCAGGTTGCATCAGTTTACATAACTGTTATAAAGCGTTAATTGGCTTAATTAGATGTTAATTTGTCAATATTTATTAATCTTCCTGTTGCCAGTGTTATCTTTATACTGTAAAAATAAAGTTTAGCGATCATAAATGTGACAAAAGTGTGATGTCACAAACAACTATTAGCATCGATGTAGCATTTAACAGAATTTGAACCCTAGCAGTGTCGATGGAGCGTGGTACCAAGCAAAAAAGACTTCGCTTGCATTTCGAGAAGTCGCTGTCGTACGGGAAGTAGGCCAACTGTATGACCTTTTCGTTGCACCAGTCGCCGACAGATTCTGACTTTCGCTTCTGGAATGCAAGCAAGTTCCCCTCTCTGAGCACGCGCTGCGTGATGCTACAGCCAGCTCATGGCGTTTAAACTTCCTCGCACGCTGAAATACACGCTATAAACAAAGCGTTGTTTGTGAAGTCAGCATTCCGTTCGCACAACATTATTTTTATTGAAATTGATGTAAAGCGATGTTTTTATTTCAACTGATCAGCGTATTATTAATTAGCATTTTTTGCGGAAAACTGTGGGCCCTACTTATAATGTATGTTATATAGTTGTGAAGCTGTTTTACCGACTGACTCGATTAGCTGTTGTGACTGTAGGCAGTAAGTGATGTCGAGCGCGGTTGGACAGTCACTACTGACGAGCAAGCCGCACACCTGTCTGCCCTGCTGAAACGTGGCTCGAAAAAAGAGGTAATTTTACACGTCGAATCATGTACAGATTTCAGTCATATGTAAGCTTCGTACAAAACAAAGTGCAATATGCAGTGTTTGAGGGTACGCATTTGCCTAACTAGCATATGTTAAATTACACGTGTGTTTTTCAGAAGATGAAATAGGTGTGTCTTACACATACAATATGTGATTCAACTGGCTGATATTGTGCGCTCTAAATATTTTACTTATTTACGTACTTACTTACTTACTTACTTACTTACTTACTTACTTACATAGTTATTATTAACTATTATGCAATACTCTGCATTTCATGGAAAATGTGACATGTGTTTGGCTGATTTGTGATTAAATAAGTGCTTTATGATTGCATCGTAATTGTGGTGCTAACAGGGTAGTGCTTGCAAACATGCGTATTTCAGTTTTGTTTGCCTGTTCTATAGTAGAATCGGTTAAAATATGTACCTTACCTTACCTTCGGGGTGGGCAGGCTCTTAGGCCTACACTGCCCAGTGCTGAGACCATATCAGTTTGGCCCAATGCGCGTCCCCGAATTTAACCACAAGGTTACAGATAACGGCTATAAAGCTGTAGACGGCTGTAAAGCCGTAAATAGATGGCTGTAAAGCCGTAGTCAGCTGTGAAGCTGAAATCAGCACAAAAGCACTGGTAACGTGTAGCAAATCTGCTCTCACGGGTTTGGTCAGCTCGTAGTTGGCTCCTACCCTCCAGATTTTAGAAATCTTCTGGGTCATCGGTGCACAAAGCCCCACCACCGCGACAAGGTGGCTGACCATGGTGGGGTAAAATATGTACATATGTTTATAAATAATTGCTTGCACACTACTGCGCAAGAACTTGGAACAGTCTGCTATCAGAAGTGACGTCTTCAAAGTGCTTGCGAACATTTAAGACTTAACTTAAGACTCATCCCTTCTCTTCCTTTTTTACCGTTGACTTTAAAGTTAGTGCAGTGCCATTGGCATTTTTTCACTTTAAATTGTATTGTGTGCAACTGTTTTGTGTGCAGTATCTACGGCTGGTACGAGGTTTCAAATACTACGGCTACGTTGTGTTCAAACCATGCATGACCGACTACCCCGCTGCCGACACCAAGGTGACCGTTGCTACTGGCAACAAGGAGCTCAACTTTCGTATCCATCACAGAGTACGTCTCGTGCCATTTTTGGATCGGTTTGCTGCAGGAATATTGGCATTGTAATTGAAACCGAATAGAATTTTCTACTTGCATTACACCGTGGGGCATAATCGGAATTTTTTTACCATAATTTGAAGAAGGGTTATCCAATTATAATAATTTTTGGTACACGTATTCACGACATAACTGGCCATCAAATGGTCGTTCAGTTTCCCACCTCACTCTCATCTGCTTTTGCACTACCTGGTAAAAACAAAACAGACAAAATATGCATTAAAATCAACAAAAAACTATAAAATTTCATCTTTCCGGATATGTGGCTACCAACAGCCAATCAATTGCAAGGTTTGACTGTTGTGCAGCAGCACGTCTATTAAATAGGCCTAACATTCAGGAATATTGATGAATGTAAGAAACAATTGGTGAAGTCTGGATTAGTCTGGAGCAGAATGTTATCGATGCTGCTATCAACGAATGGAGAAAGTGTCTCCGAGCTAAGCCCGTGTTCATGGGCCGACATTTCAAACATTTTTATAGGCAGTTAAAAATGGACAATTAGATAAATAAACTATCAGCTAAAATGATAAAAATATGGACGAAATTTGTGTTTTGTGAGTTTTTTTTTGATTAAGCAATAACACCAGTAGTCAAAAATGCAATATTTTGTTCGTTTTGTTTCCCCAGGTAGTGCGGAAACAGACAGTAATTGAGGTGGGAAACTAAACAGTCATTTGATGGCCAGTTGTATCAGGAATATTCGTACCAAACATTATTAAAATTGGATCACTTTTCTTTAAGTTATGATGACAAAAATTGTGGTGTGTTTTTATGCCCCATAGTGTAGTAGCTCGTTTGAATCGTTTGACTCAGTTGCTGCAGTTACTGTTCAGGGTTGCAGGAGATGGCCAGTAGTAGTATTTATAGTAGTAGACATAGTAGTATTTGCTGACATCGTTTACAACACGCGGATGAAATTTGTTGAACAATTAAATTGGAAATGTATTGCCATTCTGCTGTCATAATGTTGATGTTGTTGTTGATGATGGCATCATTTCAGTCTGAAGTCAAGGATGTGAGCTTCAAGGTGACTCGAATGAGATGCTGGAGGATATCCTCTGTGGTATGCATTTAGTCACTCATGGATTTCATTGTTAGGTGGCATCCGCCAGCTTTTGCTACAGCTATTGTGGTCTGTCTGTCTGTCTGTCTGTCATGTTGATGCACTCTGCTAAGGCTGGTGAATAGAGTGAGATACCATTTGACAAGGACAGTTATGTGTGTACTAAAGAGGGGCTTGTTACCTCGCTGGAATAAGAGATTGGGAGTCTGAGCCTTCAGTTAAATTTTGCATTGTTAAGGGCACGTTGCACCAACGTCGTTCAACTTTGAACCCGGGTCAAATCTGAATTTGAACCTAGTTCAGCAGTAAATTGCGTTGCACCAAAGCGGTTCAAGCGTTGATCTCTGTTCAATTCTGAACTGCCATCTGACCACCGATCAAATTTTGATCTCGGTTTAACTCGTGGTTACACATGCGCACTAGGCAATAAGTATTTTCCATGATACTATTGCTGCAAAAAATTGTTCGATTCGAATCTTATCCTGTCCAAAAAACTTTCTCGTATCGAATTATAAGACTTTTAATGCAATTATACTGATGATCTGAATATGTTGGGTTTCTACTATATTCGTTTTATGTTCTCTTTGTGCTCGATAAATTAACAAATAGATGAATTAGTTGCATTTTTCGGTGGCGATGTCTTGCTGCTACAGTAAACATACGCTCGAACCCTACCCATAGCAACGAAAACTCATTCGTATCGATTTTTAAGACGTTAAATTCAATTATAGTTGTGATTTAGATATGTTACATTTGTGCTATATCTGTTTTCTGTGGTCTTTTTGCTGGATAAATTAGTTAATGGATAAATAAAAGGCATTCTAAAGTGCCGATGCGCCGTTGCTATGCCATACCTATGGTAAACATATTATCTTGACAACGGACGTAAAATAATTAACTAATATCTATTGGAACATGAAATGCATATCTTCGGAACTTTTCAATATAATTAACTAATATCTATTGGAACATGAAATGCGTATCTTCGGAACTTTTCAATGCAACTGTTGATGCGAAAATCGTGTAGTAACTTCAGGGAAGCTTAAAATTCGAACAAATTATGGCCAATCTGTACTGGACTGTTTCGTAAGCATTGCGTGTGACTGTGACATCATTGTAGTTGGCCCGTAGGCCGAGCGTGGTTAACCAATCAGCATCGTCCACGGTATAACCACAGCTGTTCAACTGAACGGGATCAGCTGATCCGAGTTCAACTTGGTGCAACGTGAACTCGGTTCAACTTTTGATCTAGGTTCAGCTGTTCATGAACGACGTTGGTGCACCACGCCTAAGATATCAGAATGGTTACTATAGACACGAGGCAGCTAAAGTCAGCAAGAACTTATTTAATGGTAGCTTTACCAGCTTTTTTATGACTTTTTTTTCTCCAGAATAACATCTTTCATCGAGTCCATCAGGACTTTGCAGAAGTGGCATGACCATGCTGCATGGGAATTCGTTCTTGATGGGGTCTGAGAAATTTATTGCTGGCAGCGGATGAATTTAGTGCAAAGTGCTTTTTGTGCTGTTAAATGGGTTTACGGGACAAATATCTAACATTTCAATACTGAAACGTAAACATTTGTCAGCTCATTCAGTGTTGATATTGAGTGCGTGCTATGGTCAGAAGCCATTGATGGCTATCGCACGCTTGTGGCCATTTTGTTGCGCCAGTTCTGTGTTTCATACTCACAATGTGTTAAGTTGAGGTTTATTATGCTGCCCATATGTAGTGTCGTGAGGCCTTACGTTTTTGCTGTGTTTTTATCTTATTTCTCTTTTTTTTCTTTTTCACTTTTTTTCTGAAACCAGACAGCCGACCAAGACCAAAATTTGGGGAGGACGACCTTTACCTGGAAGAAATTGAAGCCAAATTTCAGTGAGATCTGTTGAGGGGTTTTGGATGAAGAGGCATTTTGCAATGTTGATAATTGACAGTTTGACATATCAGCAGCCATGGGCCAATATACACAATATACACTAGTTTAATGTGATAGCGTTCGAGCCACATGATGTTGCTACAAGAGGAATGTCAACTCCTAAAACCTTCTATCCAGGGTTCCTACAGGTCATGGAAAACTGGAAAAAGTCGGGGAATTTGTGGGTCATGGAAAGGTCACGGAAAAATATTATTTTTTGAAAAATCAGAACAAATGATCTTGGATCATGCAAACTGTAGATATCTGTGATTTTTTTGTCTTTAAATATTAAAAAGAAGGCAAATTTGCAGCTTCCATTAAACTTTTTCACTTTTTTTCTGAAACCAGACAGCCGACCAAGACCAAAATTTGGGGAGAACGACCTTTACCTGGAAGAAATTGAAGCCAAATTTCAGTGAGATCTGTTGAGGGGTTTTGGATGAAGAGGCATTTTGCAATGTTGATAATTGACAGTTTGACATATCAGCAGCCATGGGCCAATATACACAATATACACTAGTTTAATGTGATAGCGTTCGAGCCACATGATGTTGCTACAAGAGGAATGTCAACTCCTAAAACCTTCTATCCAGGGTTCCTACAGGTCATGGAAAACTGGAAAAAGTCGGGGAATTTGTGGGTCATGGAAAGGTCACGGAAAAATATTATTTTTTGAAAAATCAGAATAAATGATCTTGGATCATGCAAACTGTAGATATCTGTGATTTTTTTGTCTTTAAATATTAAAAAGGAGTCAAATTTGCAGCTTCCATTAAACGTTAAGCTAGAAGTGTTTCAGCTTCAGGGGGGGGCTTTGCCTCCCCTGACTCCCGACCATGGTTTTTGTAATTTTCGTATTGCTCTATTAATATGGTTTTATTATTTTATGATATAGTGTACTATTTCTGACATTTGTGCAATGGGGACATTGTTTCAGGAAAAAGTCAGGGTGTTTTGCTACAAAAGACTTGTAGGAACCCTGTCTATCTGACAGGCCTCATGTTACGCTTTGCCCCAAATTTCTAGTTGTCGTTGTTGATGATCGATGTGGTAGGTTTCAGATGAAGATGACAGTGGTAGTACTAGTGAGCCAAGTCGACTTGAGCTTTCATTTGAATATCTTGTAGCCAAGAACTCTCTCAGATGGATTACGCTTTATACCAGTCAGGTAATTGACCTCTCAGCATCCTTGTTGAACGAAACATCCTTATTGTGTGCGTAGCCAGTAGCTGGATTATAGCGTAAAATACTAGCTATAAGTAAAAACATATATGCAGTTGAGTTGTACAAACGATGTCGTAAAAAGCATTAAAATGAAAGTTTTTTTAAATCGTTATTAGTGCATGTCAAACTAGAGTTGGATTTGACGAGGTTGAGTTTTTAGGTAGATTTACCAAAACCAGTGTGGCTTTGTGCTGTAACGGTAGTGTGCCGAACTCGTAATCTCGAGGTTGCAGGTTTGACTCCGGGCTGGGGCACTTGACCTCGGGCAAGTTGTTCACACACGTTTCTCTGTTTATCCACCTACGGGCTCAACGGCCATAGAAAGGGAGATGAGCACCCCACCTATGCCCCAGTTTTTACCTTACCTAGTGTATTTCTAATTATGCTGGAGACAGAGCATACAACAGATTTCGTGAACGTTGGTTACGGTTGTCGTTATCGTTATGCATGTTGCATGTCCAGGCAATTCTGATAAGCATGTGTCTGCAAGGAATGGTTGACGAACTGATCATGAAGAAAGAGGGCCGTAAAATATTGAAGGTAACAAAAATCTGCTTTTAACGTATCCCTGATGCCATTTCTTGCATTTTGTGCACATCTTTTGAAAAGAAAAATGTATTTTTTATCACTTACACCAGGACAGGAAGCAGTGTTTGTATGTACGTCTGTTGTTTGTCCAAAAATTTGAAATTTGTGGCTGAAAGCATCCATTTTGGGGAAATTTAGGATAAAACTGAAAGGATTATGAATGTATTTTGAGGAAATTATGTGGTGTGGTTGGCCAGGTGTGGGAAGGATGCGTTCTGAATTTGTTTTTGATTTGCATTTGTTGGTGGATGCTGGATCATCTAGGATTCTTTACCACTGAGAGATAAAAACTGAGACTTCATCGTGTTCACTAGGTGCCAGCACCATTTTTGGTGTAGATTTCCAAGAGCCGTGGTCGCTTTTGGTTAATTGTTTTAATCAAGAATATCGTTTTTGCTGGAGGAATGTGATTCTGATGATAACTGTGTGGTGTTATTTTCAATGGCATCATGGCTGCGGTGGGGAGGGCAAAGGGCAATTGCCTTCCACCCCCGCAAAATTTTTGGCTCTCAGAAATTGTCAGAAAATATTCTTCTTGTTCGAAAGTTTAACACTTGTGGCCGAAAACACCCATTTTGGGGAAATTTAGGACGAAAACTGAACATCTGAGCACACACAATCTCCTCTGTTGCAGATGTTTGTCACGAAATTGAAACTTCTTGCCTTGCATACTTTTTCAGCCCACAGTGATCAGTTTGCTGGTTATTCTAACTGATTCGTGCGTTGTTTGGTGCTGACAGTCACATGATGCTGACCAAACTCACTCACAAAGTGTCTCGTCTTCAAACTCATCCACGGTCTGTTCGTCTCTTTACTTATTTAATTACAATTTGTGAATTTATTATTTATTTGATCAGATCTGTTGTAGCCATTTTTGTTAGTTATAGTGTTTTTAACTTAAGTACAGTGTAAATTGTTGCAGTTGGGTTAGACCGGGTTGCAGCATTACTTTATCAATATTTAGTGTATGCTTAATGCTTTTGCATGCATGCATACAAGTGCTTAAAAGTAGAGCTGTCAAATTCGTGCGCTAATTAACGCGTTAATAAAATAACGTGCATTAAAAAAATTAATGTGTGTTTAAAAAAAAATTAATGCACATGCGTAGATTTATATTTAAGTTACTGAATTGCTTCCAAAATGTGCCATTTTTCTGTGCACATAATATATGTAAGTAAAGGAAATATTTTTCAGTTAATTCGTTAGTCGCTTTGGTGTATTTGCACATTCAGAAGCGCAGCAGTGTGACTTCTCCTACTACGCCGACGTCCGCTGGGCCGAGTTCACTCGTTATACAAGTCACAGTGAGCACAGTATACATATTCTTTGCTGTCATCTTTCTCTTCTTCCGGTGTTCCGGTGTTAATGACTTTCGTCTTGTAGATTATTTCCACCAGCCTCTGGCTTCTTTTGTTGGTTGCAATTTTGTGATGACTGAGCCTAGTGGTGACATCATCAGTTGCGTCAGTGAAGTTAAGCCTACTTGATGTTGAGATAGGTTAGTACTAAGATGGGATGACCATTCGTGGGTATACCATCTTTGTATTTGAACAATCCACTCACTCAGCCACATTACATAAATCATTTATTTACTTACTGATTTTTCACAGGTTAGCTACCTATGCAGACAATGTTGTTCTTCATGGGACATAAGGCCTGTAGGGTGGCACCCATTTCCATTTCGTTAGGCCTCAGCAAGACCATGGATATAGGGTTAGTGCACTGCACTGTGTGCCTGCTTACATTCGAGCTTTCCCCAGCTTTTGCTGATACTCATTGCACCTACCCGAGAAGGGATGGCCAGGCTGAGTTGACCTGGGTGGCTGGTTACACACTGACGGTTGTACTAACTGGGCCCATGACTGACTAGACCAAACTGCCACCTAATAATTACGAGGGTCCTTTGATAAATAAGTTTCAAAATGGCGCCATTTAGTCAATTTTTAAAATAGGAAAAGTTTGAAATATACATTTTGTAGGGAATTTAACTCTAAGTACATGGTGTGAGTTTTATTACGATGACGTCTCTCTGACGTCATTTATAAATATTAAATTCGGCGACATTCCCACTGAAATTGCCCCGTAACGAACAGCATGCCATTATTGTTTTTGGTGAGCAAAATGACTTCATGCAAATTTGATTTACTCTCAGATGCATCCGATATATGTAGATACATGTTTTATGAAGCCAACAATACATGCTTGGTGGAAGAAAATGCTAGTTGTCTGTCCAATGCAATGCATATCATTAGACATAGTATTTGGACAGAGTATAAAATCACCTGAGTGTCCGTGCGTCTGTGCGTTCAGCATTTCTTAAGCTATCTTCCTTCCACCTTCCGTTTTCCTTCCCCTCTTTCTTCCCCTTCCCTGTTTACTTCCCTTTCTCCTTTCTCCTTTTTCCTTCCCCATTTTCCTTCCTCTTTCCCTTCCCCTTCTCCATCCCCTTTTCCCTCCGCTTTTCCTTTCCTTTACCTTTCCGTCCCTCTTTCCTTTCTTTTTCCCCTATCCCTTCCCATTTTTCTTTCCCCTCTCCCTTACCCTTCCTCATTAAAGAATTTCAGCATATGTTCAGAATTAAATTTTCTACAAAATGTATATTTTGAATTTTTCCTTGTTTAAGAATTTATGGAATGGTACCATTTTGTAACTTACTTGTCAAACGACGCTCGTACTTCACATTCTAACATAGCGAAGAGGAGTATGTGACATCAACCTATAACCAACTTCCGTTCTTTGGGAGAACTTTAAATGGCCATATCTCAGCAACCGGTCATTTGATCCACTTCTGGCTCTGGTGTATGGTTTTTGGGGTCGGCCAATTTAAGAGCATCATTTATATTTACCCCAACTGACCCTTGTTCCCATGGCAATGAAATTTGAGACAGAATGGGCTATGACTTGGCTCGTGTGTATATAAGTTGATTGGATGTGTCGTGGTGGTTGTCAGAACACTGCGCCGGTGACTCAGAGGCAGTTCAGCCGGTTTCCATTCGGTGGAGATGTCAGCGTCGTCAGCAATGACGTCTTCGACGGAATACGAGACGACGATCTCTGAACTCTAATACTTGATGGGACAGCAGGCGTATTTGTCTTTCTTTCTCCCCCGCCATTCTCTTTTCTGCCTTTTTACGTTATAGCCAACGAAGTCTGTTTTGAGACTCGTCCGGGATTGGCCTGTTGACTGTTTGCCCCTCACAGCCTGATACTTTTTTTCGCTGAAAATTCAGGTTATTCCCGACCCATTTTGTTTACTTTACACCAGCTGGACTTTTGTTGCTGTTTATTAAAATCAACAATTCATTTATGTGAAACAAACAGGCGTCATGTGTATCACACTCACACGGTAGTGTGAGTGTTGTAAGGACGACCTTCAAAGTATATGGGAAAATGCAAAATTTGACCCTCAGCCAACCAAAAACCCCTGAACCGATCGTCACCAAATTTTAATGGCGTGATTACGTCATGGACGCCTACCACCAAACAAAATTTGGGCTCAATCCGCCCAGGGGTTTTTGCTCCCC
>Ga0209367_1000115_pt1 | contig 55047 bp, 42 predicted proteins | sample WorMetLIZISLAND2_FD_187412 | JGI IMG/M metagenome (GOLD analysis project Ga0209367, IMG submission 187412) | Marine gutless worms symbiont microbial communities from Max Planck institute for Marine Microbiology, Germany - Olavius geniculatus... ...
GATCCCCACTATCGATATGATGATTATCCTCATTATGAGGCTTTCCGGAATCCGGCTACGCAGAACCAAATCATGGGGACTCGAAGACATCGCCTTAAATTAATCCTTTAAATGGTAGATAGACCCGTAAAAAAAATAGGGTGCTGTGAGTATTTGTTTTTATCATTGTGTTCCGAATTAAGAGTCTATCTATTGAAATCATATTATGTTTGCGCAGGATTTATGCTATAGCCGTATTGAATGTTCTAAAATGCAATGAGTTTAAATTTAAACGACAGAGCGAAGCGATACAACAAATCTTCAATCTTCAACCTTTAATCTTCAATTCCGGCTTGCCCGGGTTGGGATTTGTTTAGTATTTCGATATTCGTGCTTCGTGCTTGAGCAGTCTTATCGCTGTCCTTCCACCACAATCTCATAATTTTTGATCAGTTCCTTGATCTTTCCGGATTGGCTTTCCCGGCCCTTGGTCAACAGGTAATCGGTTGGCAGGTATGACTCCATCTGTTCGAAGGGCGGCAGTTCAGGGTCATGGGTTCCGTTGACGCGCACATAGTGGACCCCTTTAAAGGATTCAATAGGGCCTTGCCACCGGTTCAATGGCATTTCGAACACGGCCTGGGCAAAGGGCTTGCCAAAGATGCCGGCGGTGCTCTGAAAAGTTGACCGGGTGAAACGGTCGCCCAACAGACTGTATTCGCCCAGTTTGGAAATATCAGTAGTACGTCCCAACTGTTGAATGAAAGTTTGCGGTTCCTTTGGCAGTTCATTACCGGCAAAAGAGAAATAAACCTGCTCAAATGAACGCGACGGCGACGTCAGATAGCGTTCCCGGTTGGCAGCGTAGTAGGCGCGCAGTTGGGCCACTGTCGGTTCTGGGATGATATCGCTCAGAGAGGATCGCATGACGTTGAGCAGCCGTTTGCGGACGCGGGCATCGTTCTTGTCGATGCCGCGCTGGTAGGCTTCCCGGAGCAGCACCTCGTCTTCTATTTGGCCCTCGATAATCATTTGCCGCTGCTCGGGGGTAACCGAATGCCGGGTGATGCTCTCACGCTGCTGCACCAGGGCGTCAATGGTCTGGGTGGTGATGTGGATGGTTTCCTGATCGGGTGGTTTGAGGAGGGTGTAGGCGACAGAGATGATTAGGCCTAAAAGAATAAAATGCAAGATTTGCGAATTCAGTGCTGAATTTACAATAGTTTTCATGGTGTTTGGTGTTTAGTACCCTAAATGAGCGAAAAGCGCTCATTTAGGTGCTATTTGTTATTTGTTAATCGTTATTGGAGTTGGTTGAGAGCGTGAATTTTTATTTCTACCATTAGTGATTAATAAAAACAGATTTCATTCCTTTCAAATCATTAACTAATAACGGATAACGAATAACTCTCAATTGGTTTTTGACTCAATTGAGGTAGTATTTTGTAGTATCACATCTTGATATGACGTGCGAAGTGTTTAACCAAACACGAAACACCAAACACATGATGAATTCGAATTGTTACGATTTCATCAACATTAGAGCATTTTTCAGCGATCCATTTCGGCTTTTATCCCTTGTAAGGTTCAATCCTATTTGCGTCCATCGTATATCCTGTTTTGATCCCGGCCGAGCCGTCGACCAAAAAGAGATCCTTGACCATAGCTTTGGCTGAAATTACGCCTGTCACCCAAATCGGATCAAAGTATTTACTGCTTTTATACCCCCCCCTTGGCCAATACTTTCACGTGAACAATCTGGTTTGGCGGCGGTGGTGGGGCGTGAATACAAGCGCCGACATAGGGGACCAATAGAAACTCTGTCACCCTGGTTCCTGAATATTCAAGTGGAAGCAGATAACCGGCGAGCCTGATCAGGCGTCCTTCAAGATCAGTGTTGATTGCAATCCTTAATGACTGCCTTCGCGCAATAATCTTATCCACGTCAATGCCCTTGCGCTTAAGTTTAGGAAGGGCCGCATTCATTTCAGCATACATTTCCTTATATTTAGGTTCCACTTTATCAGGAAGGTTTGCACGCAAATGGATGATCCATTCAGTCGATGCGCGTTCCTTCTCTGATAAACCTGCCAATGGATTTTCTCTGGGATCCTCTTTCGGTACAAGGTCATCCCATTGAATTTCCCGTGTATCTGAGCCGTAACAGATCAATGGGTAAAAACAGAATATCAGCCCGAGTATTTTTACAATTATATTCATATCCAGTAACTTCAACAGCTTCATTAACCCTAACCCGGACAAGCCGGAAATGAATATTGATTATTGAATATTGAATATTTGAGGTATTCTATCGATTTTAATTTAACTCTGTTATCAATGCTCAAATCTTACGCAAACATGATGTGATTTCAATAAATAGAAAATAACCCGGATAAACCGTAAATACGAAACTCGAAAATCGAAATACGAAACAAATCCGAAATTCAAATGTCTCAAACGTAATTACCGTCGTGACAAAGTTGAATTCATTTCAAATCTTTGTAAATGCTTTTTTTTAATGCTTTACAAAGATGCCAACAAATGTTTTGCACAATTTGCGCAAAACTGATTTGGTAACTGTCTAACGATGCAAAAATTTCTTATTGTAGATGCTATGCAGGGCACACCAAATAGCACTGAATCTAAAGGTCTAAGGTGGGCACAGCCCACCCTACAGTAAAGATCCGGGTCCAGAGGGGTAGAGTTTACTTTAGACTCCGAATGGAATAATGGAATACTGGGAATCGAAAAGCGGATGACGGTCTGATTTTATAAACTGATCCGTTCCATCTTTATAAAATGTAGACCTTATTCCAATAAACCCAGTCCTCCTGCGGATTTTCAACATTCCAACATTCCATGATTCCATCATTCCGCTCCCGCTTGCAGCAGGATTCACGGTATGGCCGATTGTCTCTGGCCTCGCCCAATGGACCAGGTTTTCTGCTACAAAATTATTCCCTGCCGTCATCCACAGTCAAGGGGCTCAGGTAGTGCTTCTCCACGATGCCCTTTTTGCGCATGGCGAGGCCGGTGAGGCACTCCCGGACGATGCGGTTGGCGTTGAGGCCCGAGACGTAAGTCGGGTCGCGCTCCGGTGCGAACTCGACCAGGTCGAAACCAATGACATTGCTTTCCGCACACAGCCGGCGCACCAGCGGAAAGGCCTCGCGCGGGGTCAGCCCACCGGGCTCTGGTGTACCCGTACCCGGGACGAAGGCCGGATCCAGGGTGTCGATATCAAAGGAGATGAAGATATACTCGGGTCCGTCGTTGGCCTCCTTGATGACGTCTTCCATCACCGCATCCCAACCGCGCCGCTCGACCTCGGCCATGGGATGGTAACGGAAGCCTTCTTGGCGCATCCATTCAAAGGACTCCTTATCCGGGTAGTAGCCTCGCAAGCCCACCTGGATGTAGTTCTTGCCGGGCACGTGCCCATCGACAATTAGCCGTTTCACCCAGGCGCCGTGGGTGATCATGTGACCCAAGGCCATGGTTGCGTCGTAGTGTGCATCGAAGTGAATGACACCGACGTTACCTTTGCCGTAGACATCGGTCACCCCAGCGATGTTGGGGTAGGAGAGCGAGTGATCGCCGCCGATGATAATCGGGATCGTGCGCTTGCCGTTCTTCAGCTTGACAGAGGCAATGTCTCGGACATATTTGCGGATTTCGTGCACGCTGCGCTCGGTGCTCAATGGATCGACCGGTGCGTCGCCGTAGTCGACAATGGTAAGGTCCGTGAAGGGATTAACCATGGTGCCCATGTGGGGCATCGAGTACTCGCCCCAGGTCACATATTCGTAGCGCGCTTCTCGAAAGGCCGCCGGACCCCGCGAGGCGCCCCGTGACCCCAGGCCCATGTCCGTGAGCGCTCCCATGATGGCCACATCCACCTGGCCGGCCTCGAGATCTGCGGGGACGAGCGCCACCGGCAGCCTGAAAAAGGTGGGGATGCCCTGCCAGCCGAATCCGCCCCAGGTCCGCTGAATGTTGATGGGGCCGGGCTCCCGCCCCTTGCTCAGATCGTCCCGGATCAGCTTCCAGAGGTCGTAGGTCGGGTCCGCCTTGTCGAGCGGAATGACCGGTTTGACGTCGTGCTTCGCCGGCGCCTTCTCTCTTTCACTATCAGGCGTGTCGTCTAATATCGCATACCCGGCGGTTGCAAATGAACCGAACACTGCAAGCAAGAAAATATAAAAACCCACCTTAACTATCACTGTCTTCATTTTAGCACTCATAATTTTCTCCTTTGTGTTTCGACAGGATCATTGAAAACTATATCAGGTAAGTGAAAAAACTAACCTGCTTTGTTTTTGACCAAATAAACAGTTACCAAATCAGTTTTACGCAACTTGTGCAAAAAATTTATTGACATGTTTTCCCAATGAATTTTAATTTTGGCCTGCGACGAGCTAAACTGTGTCGAATTTGGATTTGAGGTATCACCCTGCTCTGACGGCCGGGTCACTAAAAACATCACCAACCATATCGCCGCCCACGTCAGGCATACTCATATCGGGCAAAATATCCGGCTCAGAGGGCAGGGGCGGTGGCCTCGATCGTGAGCGCTAAGTCCCGAGGGACGAAAATGATCCTGTCGCGATCATAGACCCGGTCGCCCCAACGGGGGCCGCAACCGCGGTGGTTACGGTATACCCGACTACTGCCGCCGCCAATTGCGCATGAAATCAGGAGGCTGACAAGACTCAGTAAATACACCATAATTATGAATTTTTTCATTTCAACCTTCTCTAGCGCATCATCAGAATCCTAAATACCGCATCGATGGCTTTATCGTCTTTGAGAAAGACATAAACCCATAGTTGCATAAGCAATTGAAATCAAACATAGCTGCTGCAACGAAGACCATGCCTGCCTTGACTGATCCTGGATATACAACGAAATTCCAAATCTCAAGCATCAAATTAAAGAAGTCATCCTATGGCCACAGAACGAGTGAATCGTAATCTTACTGTAATCTTTAGTGCAGATGTCGAAGGTTACAGCCGCCTTATGGGCGAGGATGAGTATGCGACCGTCCAAACCATAACTGCCTACCGTGAAATGATAACCCAGCTTATCCAAAAGCACAGGGGCCGGGTGGTGGACTCCCCCGGAGATAATGTGTTGGCTGAATTTGCCAGTGTGGAGTTTCCTATCGAGAGTCCGAGCAATATGAAGAGGCGATTTCGACCCTAAAGGAAGGCATGACCTGCTATCCGGATTATATTATGTCCCGCTATGCCCTGGTAACTACATATTGTGCTGCAAAACGGTATGAGGAAGCTCGAGCTGAAGCCCGGGAAATCTTTAAAATCGATCCCCGGTTCAATCTCGAACAATACACCAAAAGACTGCCATACAAGGATCGTGAGGTTAATGAACGCCTGCTCACCAACTTACTCAAAGCAGGGCTGCTGTGAGCCGGCACAGGGACCGCAGCTACAAGATGATAATGAAGAATTTCAATAAGTTGACCCACTATATATCGAGATAGGTTCCTGAAAGCAATAGTCATCAAAGTATATTTGCGCCAGGCTCTTGATCAGCACCGAATAGCAAGGCAAACGACGCGTTGAAAATTTCGAGATATATACAGCCCCTAGCAACTACTAAGTTTTTCGGCACGCCGCATTATAAACCCTTTTCTTAAGAGAGTGAATTTGAGACCGAAATAGACCAGAAATTTATTGAAGCGAAAAAAGATAAATTTCTCTGCGTTCTCTGTGACTCTGCGGTGAATGTTTTGAATATTTTTTTATGATCCAAAATGAGGCTATTTCCATTCAGTTTAGATGCAACTCAAACTCCATGAAGCTAATCGGGAAACAAACGGCGAAATACAAATTATAGATCTTGAAAACGTGCCCAAAACCAGGAGGGATAAACTTTAAATCTTGAGCACGTTCCCAAGATCAGGAAGGCGGACAAGAATTGAAAATACTGAACATCAAGTCTACTTTTTTTTTGAATGAAAAACCGGCTTATAACGGCCTTTGGGTACCTCTATCCGGGGACCTTTATCAGTTGTGCCTGCCCCGGCTTCGTATCCTTTAAGCGCGCGGCGGAGCTGGTTCAGCTGAATCCGTACAAGCGGATCTATTCGGGAATTCGGATCCAACGTACCTTTATGTGTCTTATTGGCAATGGTTTGGGCGCTAATTTGATCTTCGCGACCTGCCAAGGTTTCTTCCGATAAATAACGAAATATGGTTTTGACCTTTTGGGATGCTTTAAAATCAGGGCTAGATAATATGCGATCCATTTGAGCCCTTATACCTTCAGGAGTGACTTGGGAGTGCTGCGAATCAGATGAAAAGCCCTTATCGTGACTGTTGGATTGCTCTTTCATGGTTTGTGTCCCTCCTTACTCTATTTTGATCCACCGGTGCGGAGAATTTGAGATTGATCCGTCGGAGGCGGGGTGGTGGTCCAACTATTTTTTCAACGCCGTCATCATCATGTTTAGTGAAGGTAGGGTTTCAAAATTCTGGTCCGCCTCCGGCGGATCGGTTATAATGTAAATGAGTTTATTGGTTATTTTGATATACGAACATTTACATCTACGACAAAAGCCCGCCATAACGAGTACTGGTGATGCAGGCGGGATTGTGGATGTGACGACGTTAATAATTAGTAGAGCAACATGCATGCCGGGACTTAAGCAAAAACCGTCTGCAGACGCAACTATATGGCATGACTGATTATTATTGTTTGGGCTGGTGGAATAGGTCGGTGGGAGGCAGGTTGGATTTTGTTAAAATTAACGGAAACCGTTAAATATGGTGGTTTTCGGGGCGTTTTCCGGGTCATCGATTCCCAGGTTTTCGCATGCGTCCCCGCAAGGTGTTCGGGTTCAGTCCCAGGATTTTTGCTTCATACATATAGTGCCAGGTTTGTCTTGCAGGGATGGGTTCGGAACTACGGATCCAAGATTCGGATCACCACTGATCTGACATATGCGCCAACCGGCAAAAAACTGTGGAGCAAGACGTTTGGATATGATCTGGAGCAGACAGCGCTTCTTGATATAAATCCCGTCATTGATTTCACCCCGGACAGAAGGGTCCCCAATTTCTATCCGGTAACATGGTTTGCTTTTTTGATCGTGCTGTTTACGGTATTGATCCAATTTTCAGGGAAGCGGTCGGAATTGGTCAGCCATCCTTGCAATGCAGCGACAGCGCCGGTAATTCCGATTTTTTCGTCGATAACCGACGATACCAGCAATTTACCGGTGTTAAGATACTTCTCCGCCAGGTTAGAATCAATCGCCTGATCAAATTCACGGGATAGCGCATTAAATTCTTTTTCCGGCAGAATATTTATCCTTAGCTTTCGGAGCATGTCAGCCGCCGTTGAAAGTTTGTCATAGGTTGATTTTTGGGCTGGGACCGCAATGACCAGTTCCTTATGCAAGAAATTGAGCGTACATTCCAACATAATCATCGGCATCCCCCTGGTGGAAAGCACCCTCCCGAGCCATTGGATCTGCTTATTCATACTTCCCGGGTCCAGGCGCGTCAACGTCACAAGCCAGCAGGTATCGCTATCGGAAAAGCGCTTGCCCCGGTCTCCATACCGCTGCTCATAGTAAGGAAATTCGCTCCAGCCCCGGTTGCTGGCTTTGAGTGCCGCCTGAATTTCACGCTCATCATCGGGTATGGGGTGATTGCCGGCTTCCGGATTGATCCGGGCGACGTGATAGGTTTTAGACTTCTCATCCGGCGGGTATAAGGCCCTGTACAGCGCTTCCAGACCTGTAAACGCTTCACGGGCAGATTCCACGATTTGATCATGCAATGAAGCTTCGTCCAATATTCCGTTCATTTTTTTTGAAAATCGATTCCAGTGGCCGGGTACCTGATCCTGATAGCTGGAATAATAGCGGCAGCCATCCAAATCGTCCAAATGATACGTTGCGACAATATCCGGTTTGTGCATGCTGTTGCCCAGTGTCGATCCTTCAAAGACATACAGATAGCCAAGCAGTGTAACCGGATTTTCGATCCCTCTGAGACGTATTTTCCCCGTCATCGCAAGGGCGGCATCAATCGAAGTCGAAGCGTCCGACACAACCCGAGACTCAAAAAATTTGAGATCTTCCTCCAAAAGAGGAAGCTTTTTAAGCTCATCATCCCAAATGGCTGCAACCCGATTGTCTTTCGATGAAACGATCTCATTTTCCAGAACACCGTGAATAACAGCAAGCGATTGGAGCTGGTTCACGTAGCATTCTAGCGGAAGCTTATGCGCTATCAGGGCCTTGAAAAACGGTAATGCTTCAATCCTGGAATGACAATCCTTTGTCTCCTCTTTAAGCCTCGCGATTATCGGCATTGATTGATATTTTAAATTATCGGAGCTGTTGGAAGTCATCATTTTTACTCCTTTTGCCGAATAAGATGTCAAAGGTGGGTATCGTGATTGAATTTTGCAGACAAATATCTCCTGCGAAGCTTCAGATCAAGATGGGTTGTGACCGGCAGCTGTCGTATGTGCCTTTCCGGATCAACCCGCAGTAAGCGTGAGGGTAGCATGCGCGAATTAAAATGTAAATAACGCGAGACCAAATAAAACAAAGGGGTTGCGTCTTCATTTTTGACATGAAGTGAAAAATGAAGACGCAAGCTTTGTTCTATTTTTTGTTTTTTATCCCGGTCAAAGAGCTGATCACATTTTCTTATCTATCAACTTCTGAAATACATACGGCAGACAATCTTCGGTTTTCAGCGGTCTGCCGGCCAGCAGGGAGTGCATATCCAGCCATTCGCGTTTATTCGCGGCGATATAAGTCTCCAAATCGTGTGCCTCGAGAAAATTGCTGGTCCGCTGGGAGACCTGTTTGCGCACTGTTTCATAGATATCCGGATATTGCTTCATCAGGGCGGCCGCCCCGCTGATGTAGTGTGACCATTTCCGGTCCTCGATTGCTATGGTTTGCATGCCATCAGTCTCGAGCATGGATCGATAGTCATCATTATCAAAAAATCGAATGTAGACATCCAGATAAAATTTGGCCATTTCCAAAACGCTGGAACCGAAAAAAGAATTGAAGGCATCGGCATCGATGTGGGCATCGGCAATATACATCAGGTTTTGATCCAGGTAGTTATTGTTGTACATGTTGTTGTAGTCGCAGATCTTTTTCACGTTTAACGCATTGCGCTCAAACCCGACACAATTGAGAACGACATCCGCCGCGATTCGCTGCTGACCGTTCACAAACACGCCATCTGCAACCATACCCGTGATACTGCCGGTAACGGTTTCGATTTTATTTAAATAGTGGCCGATAAACCAGATATCCGATACGCTGATGGTGTGCCCGTCATGTTTGACTTTAGCCGGCCAGCATTCCGGCTGGGTGGCGCCGCTCTGGTCGTACAATTTTTTCCAGAGCAGCATGTTTCGCATATTGCCTTTTTTGTCATGCTTGAAACCGGCGTCATAAGGTGTCGCAAAATTTAAGTAATCAATAATTTTGGGGCACACGGTCCCATGCCGGCGGCAGACGACCGTGACGTGCTTTGCCCCGCCAACCAGTGCTGTTCTGGCATTTTCGACGGCAAAGGCGCCCATCCCGACTATCACGACCTTTTTATTTTTCCAATCGAAACCATCGGCATGACCCGATATGCCGGATAGTACTTCACCGCGGAAAGCACTCTGATTCGGCCATTCAATGGACCTGGCATCACCCACGCGATCATTGATGGCCAAAATAACACCTTTGCTGTTGACGCAGGTGTCTCCCCAGCCGTTGCTTATTTTTAATCGATACGTGTCACCGGCTTTCTCAAGCCGGTCGACTTTGGTATTCAAATGAATATGGTCCGACACTTTACCGGCTAATTGAGCGATATCCTCCAGTATTTCCCTGGTGGTGGAATGATCGCGATTAGACCTGAACTTTTTTTCAATCAGCCGGTAGCCGCCTTCTGACGTATTGACCTGGGAAGTGGCATTGGCATACCTGGACCATATGCCCCCAATGACATCTTCCTGTTCGACGACGACGTACGAGATATTGCTTTGAGCCAGCCGTTGGGCGGCGTATAACCCGGTCACACCGGCACCCACAACAACCACATCCACTTTTTCCGGCAGGTGATTCGAAGGGGCAAATTTCAATTTGTTGCGGTCAAATACAAATCGCCGGCTGGCATAGTCGGCAATTATGCCGGCAGCGTTTAGTGGATCATTGCCGTCAATCGGAACAACCGCCACGTCCGCTTCAGCGAATCCCAGCTCCGCCGGATTTATTGCAAACCCATCGATGGGAAACAGAACATATGGAAAACAACTAGACCGTATCTTCGCCAATTCAAGCATCAACTCTTTGACGAATTCGATTTGATCTTCCGTAAACAAATAACCGTATGGCAAATCCGCATACCGTCTCAGTTCATTAACCGCTGACGGCAGATCCTGAGGTTCAAGTTGCAGCTGATGGCTTACGTTAATTTTCAAATTGCTAAAATTCGCAATTCTAAAATCCGTGACAGAGTAGTAATTCGTTTTCAGACTCATGGCAATTTCCCAATCATTTCCTGAAGTTTATGTTAAACCTAGGTTGAGCGGTTCCGGGTTCAAGGTTCCGGGTTGAGAACACCCAAATAGCTTTTATTAAAACGATTCTGTCTTTAATGATTTCATAATGCCCATTCACCCAATGGGTGATGGGGAATATTACGCATCTTGATCAAAATAGCAAACAGGTTCAAGCAGTTGTAACCTTTGAACCGTGAACCCTGAACCTAGAACCGATTATTTTGGGTTAAAGATTATTCTTCAAGTTAGTTGGCGGTAACTTGATCCAATAGTTAGAAACGAGTTTTGATTCTAATATTTTTGATAGCCGCCTTCTCGCTACGCTCGTTCGACTGACGCAGACAATATCCGGCCGACGTGGCCGGAGATTATTCCCGTTACCCTCCGGGTAGATCTAAAACAATTCGTTTTATTTCAGCTTTATCCATATTTCGATTATCAATCGCGAAGCGATGGCATCTTTAGTTCGGCCTGGCTAAATGTCTGCGTCTGTCAGCATTTGTCTGCGGCTAATATATCAGTCAAATGATATCAGGGTTATTCGGTGGGCACAGCCCACCCCACGGAAAATGGTTTTTGCCAAGTCGCGGCAAGGTACGCCAACCCAACCAAATTTCATTGTATTCTTGAATTTGCTATTTTAACTCCCTCAACCAGCGAGCTCAATTTCAGCCAGGCGATTTCGCCGGATACACCGCCGGCGGAAGGAGTTGAGGCAAACCCGCAGTCAGTTGAACCGATGACTCTGTCCGGCCCGAGTATTTCGGCGTAATTCAATATCCGCCGGGCTACCAACTCTGGATGTTCGATGGTATTGGACGTGGTGTCGATCAGACCCGGCATGAGTACTTTGTCTTGAGGAACCGATCGTTCTTTTAATTCTTCCCATTCATGCGCATGCCTGTGGTTGCTGGATTCTATTGAAATATACTCGGCCTTTATCCGCATTATCGCTCGAAAAATTTTGCCTAACTCAATATCGCAGTGGTGGGTACCCGGATAATTTCCCCAGCAGATATGGGCTCTGCATTTCTTCTGATCTATATTTTCAAGCGCTCCGTTCAAAATTTCAACATTGGATTCAATCAACGCTAAAAAGTTTTCATCCGGCAGATCTTTAAATCTGGTGTGACGTCCCATGGCGAGATCGGGACAGTCGATTTGCAGAAACACACCGTAGCTGCTGATTATTTCATACTCCTTTTTTAAGGTCTGCCCCAACTGCCGCAGGTACGATTCATAGTTGGGGTAGTAATTGTTTTCCAGAAACAAAGCCACGGTTCCCGGCGAAGGGGAAGTGAAAAATAGTTGCGAATCAGCATCCGGATATTTTTGCTGTAATTCATTATAAACGCTGAGCATCATATCCAGTTCCTGACGCAGCGATTTCTCCCCGGCATATGCCAATTCTTCGGTGGCCGCCGGAAGCTTAATCGGCGCTCTTGGATTAAGGGTTATCAACCCGTTTCTTCCGCTAAAGCGCCGGGCGTACTCAGGAAGTTCTTCCAAGTCCCTTGGGAAGGGCGCCAGCCCGGTCCCCCCATAACCGGCGATTCTGTTGACGGTGGCACTGATATAATCGGATCTTGGCAGTTCACCATTATTGATAAAAGACAGTCCCAACCTGATCTGCCTTTCCATTACCGCCCTTAAGTAGCGGCGCAAATCTTCGTCAGCGATTTTTTTCTGCTTCAATAGTTGGGTATGCATTTCTTTGGGGCGCGGCAACGATCCGACATGCGTGGTTTTGATTTTCATCTCAGCTCCGATCTGTGCGGGCGGGGATAACCTCCGCCTCTGATGAAGGGTTTAACGCCTTATTGTATCACCCCCCCCCCTTAATCCCCTCCCGTCAAGGGAGGAGAAACGTGTTATGAGACAGCCTGATTTCGCCTTCCCGTATGGGGTATCAAAATCTAAATATCGCTCAGATTAGTCCCTATTCAATACCTAAATCCCTAAATTCCTGAATCCCTCAATCCCTAAATCACCGAATTCCTCAATCCCTAAATCCCCAACCCGGATAACCCGGAAATATTGGCCACTAAGACACGAAGACACAAAGAAAAAATTTAGAAAAACTTAGTGCCTTGGTGTCTTTGTGGCGAAAATTGTTAATTTGATAGATCCTGTGCAAACATGATGTAATTTCAAAAAATAGGTAAAATAAGTATTAAATCCCCGGATCTTTAAATTCCTCAATCTCTCAATCCCCGAATTCCTCAATCCCTAAATCCCTCAATCCCTCAATCCCTCAATCCCTCAATCCCTCAATCCCTCAATTCAACCTTTAAATTAGAGCGTGAATCTCATCAATCAATTGATCCGGCAAGGGGTATTCAAATAGCAAATCCGGGTCTATATCGATATCCAACGAAGATTGCAGCTGCGTCACAAATTCGGTGATACTCATCGAATCCAGGCCCTGCTCGATCAATTCGACGTCCGGATCAATCGATTCAATGTTCGTCACCTGAAAGAAAAGCCCCTGGATCAGTTCCTGAACATCTTCTCTGGAGAACTTTTTATTCTGGTCATTGGATTTGTGGGCTTCGCTGGCGAGGCTTTCATCGGGAGCCGGGCTGGTCGGGTCGGCAGCTGAAATTATCCCGGGATCATCGGAGCTATTCTCGAGGTGAAAGTAATTCTCCAGCAATGCCGCCCGGCCGCGGTCAAACGGAATCGCCGGGTTCTCGATTGCTTTGCGGGAGCGGTCATCAACCCCTTTGATAATGATGTGGGCATTGGTGCCGCCAAAACCGAAACTGCTGATACCGATATGGGCCTGATTATCGATCTTTGTCTTTTGTGTGGCAACCTGCAGGTTATATGAGTCGAAATCGATATACTGATTGGGCTGGTTGAAATGCAGATTGGGCGGCACAACCCCATGATAAAGCACCAATACAGACTTTATCAAACCGGCAATGCCGGCGGCCGATTCCAGGTGCCCGATGTTGGATTTGACAGACCCCAAATAGCACTTTTGTTTGCGATCTATGGCGACCGTTCGCTGAAGGGCCGATATTTCAATCGGATCGCCGATTTTGGTGCCGGTGCCATGGCATTCCAGATATGCTATATCCTGCGGTTTAACAGCGGCATCCCGGCAGGCATCGATGATCAATTCTTCCTGTGCCGCCGGATGGGGCGCCGATATAATCGATGCACGGCCCCCGTTTTGATTGATCGATGACCCCCTGAGTTCGGCATAATACTGCTTTACCAGATTTTTGTTGGCCAGAAGGACCAATCCGCCGCCTTCAGCCCGCACATAGCCATTGGCGGAATCGTCAAAGGTCTTGCAGCGGTTGTCCCTGGACAAAAATCCAGCGTCGCGCATCCGATCCGTAAATTCATTTCCCAATATCATGTTCACACCGCCGGCGATCGCATAATCCACACGTCCGGCTTCGATATCCTTGGCAGCATAATGGACCGCCACCAGTGATGACGAACAGGCCGTATTGGATACCCAGCTGGGCCCTCTCAGGTCATAATGAAAACTGATGCGGGAGGCGATGATACTGGGATTGGTGCCGATCGGATAGTAAACCGATTCCTGATGGCCCTTGTATTCCTGATTCCATACCCCAATATAGACCCCTACCCGTTTGCGATCCAGCTTGTCTGGATCCAGACCGGCGTCCTGCCACAGTAATTCCGTCAATTCAAGCGCCAATATTTGCTGTGGATCCATTGTTTGGGCTTCAGCTTTTGAAATACCGAAATAATTGTGGTCAAACCGGGTAATGTCGTCAGCAAGAAACCCGGCCTCAAAATGCCCGCGGCCGGCATTGGCGGATATTTGATCTTCTTCGCTCAGCAACATTTGCCAGAACTGTGCTGAATTTTCAATTGAGGATGGAAATTTGCAGCTCATACCGGCAATAGCCACGCCATTTCTGGTAGGTACCGGCGGCAAATCCGGTTCAACCGTCCGGCTCGAACCGAACTGGTTGATAAGCTGGTTAACTGTCTTATAGCGATAAAAATCTTGCGGCGCCAGGGTTGGAAAATAGCTCTGCAAAACATCGGAAAACTCGGCAAATTTGAGAGAAGTAAAACCCTGATACGCCAGGGAGTCATCAAAATCCAGGCCGGGATGAAATTCCTCTATGACATGCTCCATTTTTTCATTAAATGGTTTTAGATCGAGTGCTTGACGCTGGTGCAATATCCACCGGGTTTCGTCTTCCCCCCTGAACATGGAAGATGCGTAGTGGTAATCATCGAAGATTTCACAGCATTTGTCCAACACCGGATGAAAACCGATCTCGATGATTTCCATCTGATCATCCGGATACTCTGTTTTGATCGCCTGTATGGCTTTGATAAAATCAATGGGACTCGTCAGCCAGCGCCGCCAGTAATCGTCATCGAGCTGTTGTTCGAAATGAGCGGCAACACCTGAAACAAACCGGACGTCCCAGGTTTTCGTGGAGCCAAATGACGCCAAATCCTCACAGTGCTTCCGGTAGTCCGGGTGATGCCAGGGATGCTGCGGCTTCAACATTTTAAAGCCGGGGTACCTGCCCAGAAAATCATGCATCTCATCAGCATAGCCGCTCAATGTTACATGGTATTTGCTCCCCAGTTTGAAATTAACCGAAGATAAGTTGACGGACAACTCGCCAATCTGCTCTTCCGATAATTCACCGTGAAGCATAATGCCGGCCAGCTTGGATGCAGCACGCCCGATCTGATAAGCTAACAAGATAGTGTCTTCTAACGAATATAACCCCGCCTGGTAACACGCGGCAAGTTCACCGATACTATGGCCGATCACGACATCCGGTTTATAGCCCCACTGGCCCCAAATATCTGCCAGACAGATTTGAGAGACGACCGTCAATAAAGGGCTGGAGGGGCAGCGGTGACGGCCAATCTCGTTTTGCCAGACTGCTTCCAAGTCCTGGTTTAACTTTAAATTAAAAATGCGTTGAATCTCAGACCAGTGTTTCGAATGCGCCAGCAGTTTATAACTGCTCTCGCGGTTACTGGTACCTTCCCCCGAATACAAAAAAACTCTTTTTTTCATATTGCAGCCTCAGCATTTTCTTCGAACAGTTAATCAAATTAACTGCCGCTTCAATTCGATTCAGATAACGAAAATTATGCAAAAAAAACCTCCCTAAAAAGGGAGGCAAAAGAACATTTGTCTTGAACGACCTCATGTTTCCCCTTACGGGACTGGAATTAGCACCTTAATGATTAAGGTTGCCGAGCGGTCAATGGGCCAGATCCCTCACGCCTCTCTACATGATTATTTCTAATACTAAAATTGTATGAATTTATTCTTGAAAGTCAACCAATGTATTTTCTTTTTTTGAAATTCGCGTTGGGGGCTTGCCGGGAAAAATCAGCGATATTAGCAGTCTGGCCAAGGGTGAGGAAAGTATGCCAAATTTACAATTACAAAATCATCCCGGTTTTAGCGCTACGACGTTGCGAGTCATAGTTTTGGATTGCGGATTGCGGATTGCGGATTGCGGATTTGTGGAATCGCTGCGCTCTGTCTATCCTTTAAAGTAGACAGAATTTTATAGGTCCTATAGGTCTTATTGGACCTATGATCGCTTCGTTCCATCTACTATTAGTGAGGACCGATCTACTCAGTAACTTACGACAAGCCGTTCGACAAAAATCTTCACAATTCCAGGTCTAATCCTTCCAAAAACGCTTCGATCGCCTGGTTGACCTGCTCGGGCTGCTCCAGTGGCACGATGTGTCCGGCGTTGCGGATATGAGTTCGGCTTGCGTGGGGAATGGCATTTTTTAAAAAGTCACCGTACTTCGGCGGGGTCACCTGATCATCTTCGGCTGTTAAGACTAGAACAGGGACCCCGATTGAAGCAATTCGCTGCATCACGTCAAAGCGATCGCAAGCGCGGAAATCCGCCAGTATAACTTCAGGATGGCAATTCGCCGTGTCTTCCCTGAAACGCGTCACCCGCTTCGGATCCGTGGCCTTGGAGACAACCAGCTTCGTAATCATATCCACATAGCCGTTAAAATCCTTCTCGATGGCGTCGAAAATTTCCTTTGCGACCCTGAGCCTTGAACCGGTGCTGATCAAGATGCCGGCTTTGAAAATTTCCGGAGTATCGAGCAGAAGCTGCTGCGCAATAGCGCCGCCCAAGCTTAAACCACACGGAATCGGTTGCGGGGCTTCGATGTCGCCCACTAAAACGGCCACTGCCCGGGCAAGATCTTCAATATCGTCTAAGGCAGGACCGTCGCTGGTACCGTGACCGGGCAGGTCGACGGCAATCGTGTTGGCACTAGGCGCCAGTGCCTCGATTTGGGCTTGCCAGAAAGCCCCTGTTCCGCCTGATCCATGAATGAACACCAGGGTCGCTCGATCCGGGTCCAGCGGCCATTTAGCAGTCGTGAAACCAGTTCCGTTTGTCTTGCGCGCTTCCATCTAAACCTCCAAGAACGGTTGGTTGATCCAAAATTATAGTTTATTTAATGATATTTTCTTTTTTTAGTTGTTCGATGTCATGCGTGGAAAATCCCAAATTTTGCAGGACCAGATCGGTGTGTTCGCCAAGCTTGGGCGCCGCGCTGCGGGTGCCGGCCTGGCATTTGCTGAACTCAACCGGATAACCGGGAATCGTAACCGCGCCCTGAACCGGATGCGTAAACGGCATGAGATAGTTGTTTTCCAGGGCCTGGGGATCGTCGATTACTTCCCCGATCTGCTGCACCGAGCAGAACATCAACCCGTGAGTCTGAAGTATCTCCATCCATTCGTCGCGTGAGCGTGTGGTGAACACCTCATCAAAGATCTTGTTCAACTCGACAAAGTTAAGGGGTCCGCCGGATTCGCTGGTAAATCGCGGATCATCCAATAATCCGCTCTGACCGGTGGCCTGGCAGAACGCGGCCCAATATTTTTCTTCAGGATGGTGGGTTCCCAGAATCCACTTCCCATCCCGGCAGCAAAACCGATTGCGCAAGGGCGAGTGCTGGGTTCGATCTGCCGCCCGGCAGGGATTTATCGATAGCACGCTGGTCACCAGCAAATTAAAATACTGCAGCCACAGGGCGGTGCTGTACAACGAGACATGCACCTCTTGCCCAACCCCTTTGCGCTCTCGGAACAGCAGGGCGGTGATGATGGCATGGCTGACGGTGATGGCCGTTGCCTGGTCCAGGATGCCGAGATGAATCATGGCCGGCTCCGGGGTGCCGGTAACGAACATCAAGCCGGAGCGAGCCTGCCCGAGCGGATCGAAGGCGCCCAGATCGTTCATGGATCCCCGGCGCCCGTAGCCGGACACGCCGGCATAGATGATTTTAGGATTGATTTCAGACAGGGATTCATAGTTGATGGCGAGTTTTTTCTTGGTGCTGGCCCGTAAATTCGTAAGAAAAACATCCGCCTCCTGGATTAATTGTTCGAATATCTCACGGCCTTTTTTCTTTTTGATATCCAAGCAAATTCCCGCTTTGTTACGATTCGAGGCTTCGAAAATGATACTTTCATTGTTTTTCAGGGACAGGTCGAAACCGGCTACAGTGGTCCAATACCGTTCCGGGTCACCGGAAGCCGTCTCTATTTTGATGACCTCCGCCCCCAGATCACCCAGGATGGCATTTGCCCCGGGACCGGCGTGAAACACCCCGTATTCAACAATCCGAATTCCATCTAAAGGACGATCCATTTTTTGCTGCGCCGCATTCTTTTTTTCCATGGCTTTTTCCCAAATTATAGACCTATTTGACTGGTTGCACACAATTTTAGATTTTAGATTGCGGATTTTGGATTTAAGGAATGCCGCCTGTCGTGAGCTTCTGTGTCGAACGGCCTGTCGTGAGCCTTTTTGTCGAACGGCCTGTCGTGAGCCTTTTTGTCGAACGGCCTGCCGTGAGCCTTTTTGTCGAACGGTCCTTATTAATAACAGATAGAGCGCAGCGATCATAGGTCCAATAAGACCTATAGGACCTATAAAATTCTGTCTACTTTAATGGATAGACAGAGCGACCTGCCGAGTCGTCTTGTGGGGTCATAGCCCGAAGGGCGAAGCCCCAAGCCGAAGGCGAAGCCTGAAGCGATTCCATCAATCCAAATTCCAAAATCTAAAATCCAAAATCCTAACAAAATGTCACCTGAAACACCATTTCTTTTTTTTGAATCAACTTCCTGATTTGCTTCTGAGTTGTCTGATTGAGGATCGGCGCCACCAGGGATATCGGGGCATTGTTGGGGTGCTTTTTATATTTCCATTGTTGGATGTATCCCGGTACGAGCGCATAGGCCGTACCGCCGACTCCGCAGCAGGTTGAGTCCAGAACGGCATACCCGACAAAATACAGGATATCCCGGCCATTAAAGGTCAACCGAACCTCTTTGCCGAACAGGTAGTGCCCGCCGATAGCCGTTATTTCTCGGCCGAGTTGGGGATGGATATATTCTTGGGCGTCGGTGTCAGTCTTCAACTGTTTTGCCTTTGCTTTGGCCATTGACTATATGAAAATGCCAGAGGGCTGTCAATCCGGAAAGGGAATATAGCCGATTAACATCAACCTAATCCGGACAAGCCGGAAATACGCCGGATTTGACAATTTCACCGCCGGCAGCCTTGAAACCATCATCATCAATCCTATATTATGCCATTGGCTTTGTCCAATAGTTGTGGTAGAATTCGTAATCATTTTAAATTTAAGGAAAAACGATACCACATGACAACCTTGTACCTGAAAGATCTGGTAAAATCGTATTCCGGCAGACGGGTAGTCAATTCGGTCAGTCTGAATGTCAAGAGCGGGGAAGTGGTCGGTCTTCTGGGTCCCAACGGAGCCGGAAAAACAACTACCTTCTATATGTGCATCGGTTTGATCAGGCCCGATGGCGGTCGGGTCCTTTTGGATGAGGAGAATATTACCGATTTTCCCATGTACCAAAGAGCCCGCAAAGGTGTAGGCTATCTGCCCCAGGAGACGTCTATATTCCGCAAGCTGACGGTCAGAGAGAATCTGCTGGCGATATTGGAGATACTGCCGATAGATGCCGCCGAACGGGCAGAGCGGGCTGACATGCTGCTGGAAGAGTTGGGTATAAAACACCTGCAGAAACAAAAGGCCAATGTTTTGTCAGGTGGGGAAAAACGCCGTCTTGAAATTTCGCGGGCCCTGGCCACCAATCCATCCTTCATACTGCTCGATGAACCCTTTGCCGGTATCGATCCCTTGGCGGTCACGGACATCAAAAATATTATCATTCACCTCAAACGGCGGGGCATAGGAATTCTCATCTCTGATCACAATGTCAGAGAAACCTTGGGGGCCTGCGACAATGCCTATATACTGGTAGACGGTCAGGTTCTCGAATCCGGTCCCCCCGATCAAATAGCTGCCAGCGAAGCCGTCTGCCAGGCCTACCTGGGTGATGAATTTGAGTTGTAAAAATAAAGCGCGCCTGATTTCGCCAGGCGCGCCTTTCATAAGATTGGGCTGTTAGACCACTGTAACATTCACGGCTGCGGGTCCCTTGCGGCCTTCCTCGATGTCAAAAGAAACCCGGTCACCTTCCTGCAGTGATTTGAAACCCGAACCGTTGATGCCGGTGTGATGAACGAATACATCCGGCCCTTCTTCTTGTTCAATGAACCCATAACCCTTGCGATCATTGAACCATTTGACGATACCATTGGCCATGACGGCTACCTCCTTAAACTAAAATTCTCATAGTCCCATACTGAGGCTGCCACATGGACAAATAAATTTTTCCTTCAGAATGAAACCGGTCGTCAGCCGATGGTGACGAACCTTTAATGATTGGTTTGATAATACTTATTTCTAAAACGAAATCAAGAGTTTTTTGGGGAGTAAATTGCCAGAATTTGCAGCCATCAGCAGCGCTGCGGATAACGAACTTAGAAAATATAATAATTTAACACTTTCCGCTATACCGCATCAGGCGTTTTAACCGCTCCCGACGCCATCGCCCCCGGTTTAACATTGCTTTCAGTAATCAACCCTCGTTCAAATATAAATGAAGTTATTTGAACTCTGTTTCTATTTTCATAAGTTAGTGAAAAACGTTACTGATGAGAGCAGAGTCGGCACGGTGGCCGACCCTACGTTGGCATAACCGATGTCTTTGTCCTCAACCAGACTGGCGCAGGCGACCGACAGAGGCGCAGGTATCAAAAATCTGAAGCCTGTCCTCAACTGATTTCTGTCATCTGTCTTCTTTACCCTGACTTCTGTCATCTGCCCTCTGACCTCAGCCCTCTGCCTCATGAGCTATCAGCTATGAGCTACGAGCTCCTTTTTCCCCCGTCCGCATTCCGACTTCCGACTCCATCCTCTTCTGACCTCTGACCCATGTCATCAGTCCTCTGGCCTCTGTCTTCCGACCTCTGTCATCCGACCTCTGTCTTCTGACTTCTGTCCTTCACAGCACCAAAGATTTAATGAAGTCCAGCAGCTGGTTGAGGTTCTGGCAGGGGCGCACTTCGTCGCAGCAGGATTGATAGGTGCGCATCTCGCTGTCGCCCGTATACCAAAAATATTGCGTCTCCGGATTCAGCCAGATAACCCGGCGCGAGCGCTCCCGCATCTCCTCCAGAATCTGCTCCTCGGGGTTGCCATAGTTTGACCGGCCGTCGCCGATGACGATTAGCGTCGTCTTCTTGTTGAGGATGTCCATATAGTGCTTGCTAAACTGGCGGAATGTCAGGCCGTAATCTGTGGCGGCGTTGTACTCGATATTTGCTTCTTTTAATACTTTCTCAATCGCCTGGTTTATCTCACAGTCTTCAAAAATTTTGGTTACTTCTTCCAGGCCGGCCACAAAAATGAAGCTGCGAACCTGGGTGAAGCACTCTTGCAGGGAGTAAAGCATATTCAACATGAACCTGGCGGCGGGCCAGACCGAGCCCGAGACATCACACAGGGTAACGATTTTGGATTTGCGCGGCGGGCGATTGCGAAAAAAGAGCTCAAGGGGAATGCCCTGGTAGCCGGCTGCCCGCCGCAATGTTTTCTTAACATCCAGGGGTCCCTTGTTTTTGACGGCATAACGCCGGCTGGCGATATCCTTTAGCTTGCGCACGAGCTGTTCGATCACCTCGCGCATCGTCTCCACTTCTTTTTTACTTAAGGAAGCAAAATGGATTTCGCCCAACCGGTCAAGGTGTTGTTGATGAGTGGTGGTTATCCGGCTGTCATCGTCAAATGGCCGCGGTTGGCGGGTAAGGAGGCGACGCGCGCTTTCCAGGCGGGCATCGAAAAGCTCATTTAGATCCCGGCGCGTTTCCCAGTGCATCCGATCGCGCTGATCGATCAAAAATTGGTCCAGAGCGTCTCCCAGGGCGTTAATTTGCAGCATCAATTCGAGACGCTGGACCATCGGTCCCAGATTTGAGCCCATGCCGCCGCCTTTTCCATCACCTTCTACCAACCCCTGCTGCATACGTTCCAGAAACAGCTGCGGATCGCCCCCCAGAAAATCAAGCACAGCCTGGGTGGCGTCATTGGCAGTTTCTTCGGAGCCCAAAGCCTGTAAGGTATTTTGAATCTGGTCGGCCAGAGGATCGGCGTGGGTTATATTGGACTCCTGGCGTAATTCGTGGAAAAACAGTTCATACAGCCGGTTGAAGTGAAATTGCTCCCGCCGGCTTTTGGCGAAATTGGCACGCAGTGCCGCACTGAACTGCGGCTCATCCAATATGTCGACCAATTTCAGCTGATGAAGACAATCGAGGACTTCGGAAGTCGATACCCTCAGCCCCGCGGCCCGGGAGACGGCAACGAATCTTAGTAATAAATTCACCATTGTTTAGATGCCTTCAACAGCTTGCGAATATTGAAAATCAACCGCACCAAAATTTAAACCTCAAATCTCAAGCATCAAATTACAAACAAATCTCAAATTCCAAATCCCAAAGACCGCTATTGGATATAGTTTGATATATTGAATTTTGGTCATTGGAATTTGTTTGTGATTTGTGGTTTGGGATTTGGAGCTTTTCTGCCCGAGCGGAAGCTATTAAGCCCTCGAAGAACAGAATATCCCGGACATTTTGAACATCAGGCAACGATCTTCTCCATCTTCTCCGTCACCTGCATCACGTCGGACCTGTATTTGCAAACAACATTCAGGGTCTCGGTGACCACCTCGGGGGTCAGATCTTCCACCTGCAAAGCAATCAGGGATTGGGCCCAGTCCAGGGTTTCTGAGACGCACGGCTTCTTTTTTAAATCCAGGTCCCGAATTTTGCGAATCGAATCCACCAGGCGTTCGGCCAGCTGGTCCTTGATACCAGGAATTTTCAATTTAACGATCTCCAGTTCCAGGGCACGCGCGGGGTAATCGATGTACAGGTGGATGCATCTTCTTTTCAGGGCATCACTCATATCCCGGGAGTCATTGGAAGTCAGAAATACCAAAGGGATGTTGGTCGCCTTGCGGGTCCCCAACTCCGGAATCGAGACCTGGAAGTCGCTCAATACCTCGAGTAGGAATGCTTCGAACTCGGGATCGGACTTATCGACTTCGTCTACCAGCAGCACGACCGGATGCTCGGAGCCGATGGCCTGCAATAGCGGTCGCGGCTGAATAAAGCGCTCCGAAAAAAAAGCATCTTCCTGGGAGGCGATCCGATCGACAGCCGCCGACAGGGTCGTAGCTCCGGCAACGACATCGTCTATTTTGCCTTTCATCATTTGGGTATACAACAGTTGCTTGGCATACTCCCACTCATACAGGGCCTTGGCCTCATCCAGGCCTTCATAACATTGCAGCCGGATCAGCTGCCGATCAAGGCTGCGGGCCACAGCCTTGGACAACTCGGTCTTGCCAACACCGGCCGGTCCTTCCACCAGCACCGGCTTCTGGGTCGCCTGGGCCAAAAAGACGACCGTCGCGATCGTCTTGGAGCAGATATAACCGGCTTTTTGCAGCTCGGTTTTGACATGGTCGACACTTTTGAATTTCATGAATTAATTCCTCTGGATAATGACAGATTCTGACTAGCTACGAACAAAGATATACCACCTATGAAACTTCGTCTATATTAACCCCAAGAAAGGGATTTTAAATCGTGCTCGTACTCGTTCTCGTCCTCGTCCTCGATACTTAGAGGCTCAAAAGTTTCGAGGACGAGCACGAGGACGAGGACGAAACGGCAAATGAGTTAATCGAAACTGCCTTGATTTTGCGCAGTTTCTTTTCCGATCAGACCGGCCGTTGGTTTGGCCAGCGACATCGCTGAACCTCGAACCTTAAACCTTGAACCCTGAACCTCGAACCTTAAACCTTGAACCTTTAACCCTGTATTCTCCTCCCTATACCACAGCCCTACTACCAAGTACACTCTATAGACAGCTATGAATTCAGTTTGGAGCAAAATACGTAAATCATTTTTTGCATCTTTGTAACGCTCTGACAAACAAGCATTTACTAAAATTAGAATCGAAGGCAACAATTTGTGCACTGATGATTCCAGCTGGTGCCGGCCGTGTGCCTGTCAATCTGTACATCGCTGTATTGAGAACGGCGATGAAATAAAACAGATAGGATACCATAAATCTTCAATCTTCAATTTTCAATATTCATTTCCGACTTTGCCGGGTTGGGTTGACGCCTGATATTTCCCTTGCTATCCCGGCCGGCCGTTATTAGATTACTCCCCATACGGGAGAAGCGAATCATGACAAAAGGCAAGCTGTTCCATTTAAAAAACGAGATGTTGCTTTCAAATTTCCTGGCCAATTTCATCGGAGTCTTTTTGGTCAATTCCGTGATGGATATAGGAGAATCTCCGGTACCGGATCACGTGTTCCAAAACCCGGTTTTCGACGTCATCGATGCGCTTTTTACACCATTGGCCTTTCTATTTGTCAGCACGGTGACCTTATTATACGAAAGGCCGATCAGACAGTATTTAAATGCAAAATTTAGCAATACCGCCGTACCGGAAACTCTGGCAAATATAGCTCGCAGAAAAGTCTTGAACGAGCCGTTTGTCGCTATCAGTTTGGATTTCAGCATGTGGATGGCGGCGACGATTCTTTATCCGGTAATCTTCTGGATCGCGAATGCCGGAACACCTGCAATTCAGCGGGCAATCGTCCAAAACGTGAGCATCGGTCTGATTACGGTGACGGTTGCGTTTTTTATGTTGCAGCATGTATCCCAAAAACGCCTGGCGCCTCATTTTTTTCCGGACGGCGGTTTATATGCCATACCCCAAACATTGCGAATCCGAATCCGCACCCGGCTGACCGCCCTTCTGGTGGCCTGCAACCTGATTCCGTTGATTTCAATCATCCTGTTTATTCAGCGAGTGGCCAGCCATTACACCGATCCGCGCGAGGCCATGGAACTGGTTCAATCGGCTATTCGGATCAATGCCCCACTGTTTATAGTCTTCGGAATTATTCTGACCGGTCTGGTGAGCCGAAATTTGACTTCGCCGCTGCGAGAAATTATTGAAACTTTGCAAGGGGTTAGAAACGGCCGGTTCGACAAGAAAGTCCGGGTGACCAGCAACGATGAAATCGGCTATACCGGGGATGTGATCAATGAGATGACCGAAGGTCTCAAAGAGCGTGACCGTATTCGCCAATCGTTGGGCATCGCCATGGAGGTTCAACAGCATCTTTTGCCGCGTCAGGCACCCGATATCGCGGGCCTGGACATTGCCGGGCAAAGCATTTACTGCGAAGAAACCGGCGGCGATTACTTTGACTATTTGCCGGCCGGTCAAAACGGACAGCGAAAAATAAAAATCGTCGTTGGCGACGTTTCGGATCATGGCGTGGCCTCGGCCCTGTTAATGACTACGGCGCGAGCCTTCATCCGTCAGCGCTCCTCGCGAGCCGGCAATCTGAACCAGATCGTCGGTGATGTCAACCGACAGCTGTCACGGGATGTGGAGGAATCCGGCCGGTTTATGACCTTGTTTTTATGTGAAATTAACGGACACAACCATACTATTCGCTGGACCAATGCCGGCCATGATCCAGCCGTCATTTTCGATCAACGCCGCGGCAGCTTCGAAGAGCTAACGGGCCGCGCCCTGCCGCTGGGTGTCTCCGAAAAAACGGGCTATCGCGAATACCGGCGCAAGCTGGGCGCGGGTCACATCATTTTGATCGGCACCGATGGGATCTGGGAATCCCAAAACACCGAGGGGCAAATGTTCGGCAAAGACAGGTTCCGCGAGGTGATCCGCACCCATGCTTCGAAATCAGCTCAGGAAATTCTGCAGGCGGTCATGGACGCCATCAAAAATTTTTGTCAACCCCTTGAAAATGAAGATGATGTAACTTTAGTGGTCATAAAGGTTGATTCCTGAACAAACTTGGATTAGGTAGGACTGATTCACTGAAGAAAACCACTAAATGAGGAAAAAGCGCTCTCATTTAGCAGTTATTTGTTATTTGTTAATCGTTATTAGAATTGGCTAAGACCCCGACCTTATAATTTTACCATCAGAGAATTATAAAAACAGAATTCATTCCTCTTAAACCAATAACCAATAATGAATAACAACCAATTGGCTTTTAGCTCAATAGGAGTAAGGCAGCATCCGGGAGGAATTCATGGAAAAACCGATTGACCACTACTGGAAATTGAGATTGGCTGACTTGAAGGTCGCTTTGGAATCCAATAATTTTGAAGTCTACCTGGCAGAGGATCGTCAAGCGGCGTGTAAAATCACCCTGGAAGATATCATACCCCAGTTGAATGCCAAATCCATATCATGGGGCGGGTCCATGACCTTTCTGGCGGCCGGCGGACTTTATGAGCGGTTAAAGGTAAATGAAGCGTTCGAGGTGCTCGACACCTTCGACAAAAGCGGAACCAGAGAGGAGATCCTTGAACGGCGCCGACGGGCTCTGCTGGTCGATCTGTTCATCACCGGCACGAATGCCGTCACGGAAACCGGCCAACTGGTGAACCTGGATATGATCGGCAACCGCATAGGAGCCCTGACTTTTGGCCCCAAGTGGGTGGTCATCATGCTCGGCCGCAACAAACTTGTTGCCAATTTGGATGAAGCCATGTATCGCATTAAGAATTACGTCGCACCGGCAAACTCTATGCGGCTTGACAAAAAAACACCCTGCACGAAAACGTCCTACTGCGAAGAGTGCAAAAGCCCGGATCGAATTTGCAATACATGGACCGTCACCGAAAAATCTTTTCCCAAAGGACGGGTCAAGGTGGTGCTGATAAACGAGGATCTGGGTCTTTAAAAGCGCGTTAGAACAATGAACGTATTTGGGACAACTTTTTAAGTATCCCTTGCCTAAAGTGATGGGTTCCAGGCTCAAGGCTCAAAGGTTACCACATGATAATATCCATGATGTTATAGTCCAGTTTGCACATGATTTATGGCATGGTCAGATTGAATATTTAAGCAATACTATAGATTCATTTAGAAATGACAGAGCGACATGCGGCGCAAGCGCCTGCGCTGCGCGAGCGATACCACAAATCTTCAATATTCAATCGTCAATATTCAATCATAAAAACGGGGAGGGAATAATGAAAATTCTAGTAGGATTCGACGGTTCGAATGTTTCCAAGGAAGCCATAGCTTTGGCCGAACGACATGCCGCGGCGTTCAACGCTGAATTGATTATCGCCCAATCGATGGTCGGTGGGCCGGAGGTACCGCGCAAGGATTTCCAGATCGCCGAAAATAGTCTTGAACATGAAAAAAACCAGCTGCTGGATAAAAATATCCCCTGTGAATCCATTCTGTCGGTTCGCGGATTGGAAGCCGGTGAGGACCTGGTGCAGATGGCCGAAGAAAAAAAGTCGACGAAATTATCATCGGTGTGCGTCGGCGGTCTAAGGTCGGCAAGCTGCTTTTCGGCTCCACCGCCCAATATGTGATTTTGAGCGCCCCTTGTCCGGTGGTATCGGTAAAATAAACAGGGTGTCGGGTTGTGGAAAGCTCATAGCTCATAGCTCATAGCTGAAAGCAGAAGGACTGAGGACCATAAGAGATGGCATTCGGGGTGCGAGTTGCGGGGTGCGGGTGAGGGCATAGGGCAGAGCGCATGGCGCGAAGAGCATAGAGCGATCCGGGTTGAGGAGCGGGCTAAAAGACTGAATATTTGTCTTCCGACTTCTTTCCTCTGACATCTGTCGTCTGTCCTCTGACATCGGGATACGGGTTGGGCGTTGCGACGTGCGGATTTGAAGGGCCGGCGATCGGCGTTCAGCGTTCGGCATTCGGTGTTCCGGTGAGGGCATAGGGCAGAGCGCATGGCGCGAATAGCATAGGGCTTTACGGGTTGAGGAGCGCATCCGGAAGGCGGATTATTGATACTAAATTGGGCAACATTTAATGTCGAAGGAAAGCTTTTGATATTTTTAATAAAAATGACTGAGCGTAGCGAATCCGCAATTCGTCATTTGTCATTCGACATTCGTCATTTCTAAGGGGGTTAATCTTGGCGGTTTCATTTGTGTGGTTCGATATCGGCTATACGCTGCTTTATATGCAGCGCGAAGTCACCTATCAACAGACCTTAAAGGAGTTCGGTCATGAGGTTGCACTCGCCGACATCGAACGGGAATTTCATTTAATGGACAAGCTGTTCATGCGGGAATATCCGGGGATCTTTCTCAAGGATCGCAGGACTTTCATGCCGTCGTATTTAGGCCTCATGAACTATCGCCTGGGGTTGAGTCTGGATGTTTGTGAGTTGGATGAAAGATGGGATGAAATCAAAAAGAGTATCGCTGATTATTGGCTGCCAATTGACGGCGTCAAGGAAGTGTTGGCTGAACTTCGGCATAAATCGATCGGTCTCGGGGTCATTTCCAACTGGGACTGCACGGCCAGAGACATCCTGTCCGCCAGCGGCCTGATCGATTTTTTCGACCACATCGTTATTTCATGCGAGGTGGACTGCATTAAACCGGATGCCCGCATCTTTGAGATCGCGCTGCAGCAAGCGGCTGTAGCGGCCCGGGACTGCGTTTATATCGGCGACAACTACTATGACGATGCTCTCGGCAGCCGACAGGTGGGTATGCCGGCCCTGATTATCAACCGTTTTGGGAAACTGGGGGTTGAAGAAATCAGTGATTGTCCGACGATCGAGCGCCTGTCCGATCTCTTTAATTTTATCGAATTCAAGGAACGAAGTTAAATATGGGCAGCACTAACGAGACCCCGACAATTGGTATTGATCGCGGCGCGACGTACACGGATTTTGCGGTCGTCACAGCCGACCGTTTGACAGAAAAATTCAGCCTTCAGAATCGCGATTGGGACGCCATCAGTTCGTCCTATGAGCGTTTGAGAACCCAGCACCATACCAACCACATCGTATTCTCGGGCTGTGCGACCGGCATGCCGGCGGCCATGCTCAATCGCATCAGGGTCATTTCCGAAATCGACGCCATCGGATTTGGCGGGGCGGCGCTGGCCGGCAGCAGCAATTGCGTCGTCGTGAGCATGGGCACCGGAACGGCGGTAGTTCATTTCGCTGAAAACAGCGCCAATCATGTCGGCGGTTCCGGTGTCGGCGGCGGCACCATCAAAGGTCTGGCTTCTCTGATATGCGGCATCGAGGATCCTATCCGGCTTGACGCCCTGGCCATGCAGGGCAGCGCATCGAACCTCAATTTAACCATCTCGGATCTGGGATATGAAGAAATCAGCTTTCTGGGGGCGGATATGACCGCCAGCAATTTTGCATCCGTCAAATCGAAAAAGTCCGAAGATCTGGCGGCCGGAATTTTGCGCCTGGTGGGAGAACAGGTTGGCATCATAGCCTCGATTTGCGCCCGCGAGCAGAATTGCCGGGAAAATATCGTTATGGTCGGCAAAGTTGTCCAAAGCCCCTACATCCGGCAGATATTGGATCTGGTTGGGAAACTGTACCAGACAAAATTTCTTTATCCGGACAACCCGGGGTTTGCGACGGTTTACGGGGCGGCTTTGAAATACCAGTATGACACAGAAATAGAGCATGGTTAATTATTTATTTCGTGTAGTATTTGCCGTTAAATAATTATTAGCCACGAATTGACACGAATTTGCACGAAAAATATCAATCGTCATTTTCAAAAAAACCCTGATCAGATATTCGTGAACATTCGTGTCAATTCGTGGCTTATTTAAATTGACCCAATGGATCCAGATGCTGTAATTGAGCTACAAATCGTTCCGTCACTTTGGAGCGAAGTCGAGTGTTGACCATGAAAATTACCACAATCGGATGGTGGGGGGCGTACCCGAATGCCGATCAGGCGACTTCCGGCTATTTAATTGAGTCAAAAAGAATTTCTGTCCTCATCGATTGCGGATCAGGTGTTTTGGCGCAACTGCAAAAATACGCTCCGCTGGAGGCCATCGATGCGGTGGTCCTTTCCCATTATCATGCGGACCATGTAGCGGACTTGGGCTGTTTGCAATATGCAGCCAGAATACTAATGGACCTGGGCCGGAGAAGGAATCCGCTGAAAATATACGGTCATGCTGAAGACAACTACTTCGATAAATTGAATTATTTGCACTACAGCACCGGACACGCATATGATACCCGGACGCCACTGCTATTGGGGCCCTTAACTTTTACTTTCTGCCCCAATATTCATCCGGATCCCTGCTATTCGATGCGCATTGAAGAAAACGGCATGGTCTTGGTTTATATATCGGACACCGGATATACCGACGAACTCGTTGATTTCGCCCGGGGAGCCGATTTGCTGCTGTGTGAATCCAGCCTCTATGACGAATACCGGGGACGCATACCCGGGCATTTGACGGCCGGCGAAACAGGCCGTATCGCCGCTGGCGCCGGCGTCGGGCAACTGGTGCTGACTCATTTGCCGCATTTCGGGATCCACGACCGGTTGGTTGAGCAGGCCCGTCGGAAGTATCAGGGCCCCGTCGAATTGGCGACAACCGGTAAAAGTTGGAAACTGTAGATAACTGAACATTCTTGGCCACCAATAGTCTAACAATATATACACTCACATCTGAGAAAGGATATAATAATCTTACTATTCGCGCTCAGAAGATTCGGCCGCTTGATTTTGACGGTGTTGTTGATATCGACGATCATTTTTGTGGTCATCCGGGTAATACCTGGCGATCCGGCCCTGGTGATAGCCGGCATTGATGCGTCGCAATCCGACATCGATGCCATCCGGGCTCAACTGGGCACCGATGCACCGATGCTTTCCCAGTACCTCAACTGGCTCTGGGACGTCATGCGCTTTGATTTCGGGGACTCCATGATTTCAGGCCAGCCGGTCACCCGCCTGGTTTTAGAGCGCTTTCCGCTGACTCTGTCTCTGGCCCTGATGGGCATGGTTATTTCAATAATTATTGCGATACCCCTGGGCGTTATCTCGGCCGTTAAAAGATGGTCTTTCTGGGATTATCTGGGCATGGTCTTTTCCCAGATCGGGATGGCCATACCAAGCTTCTGGTTGGGCATCCTGTTGCTGCTATTATTTTCGGTTGAAATTAAAATTTTCCCCCTCTTCGGCTCCGGCACCATCATGCACCTGATTCTGCCGGCGATATCCTTGGGAATTGCAAGGGCGGCCGTATTGCTGCGCCTGACCCGGGCATCCATGACGGAAGAACTCAGCAAGGAGTATGTGGTCACCGCCAGATCCAAAGGCCTGCCCGACGGCATGGTTCATTACAAGCACGCTTTAAAGAATGCCTTGCTGCCGGTCATCACGATCGGCGGTATCCAACTTGGTTATATGTTGGGTGGTGCTATTATTATCGAACAGGTATTTTCGTTGCCGGGTCTGGGAAGGCTGTTTCTGTTCGGCGTCTATCAGCGGGATTTCCCGTTGATCCAGGGAGGAGTGGTGTTTGTGGCCTTCGTCTTCTCGCTGATTAACTTTCTGGTCGACATGCTGTACAGCGTTTTGAATCCCAAAATCAGAATTTCTTGATACGGGAAAACAATTTCGCCACCAAGACACAAAGACACGAAGAATAACATAAACGAATTGATTCACTTTGTGTCTTGGTGCCTTTGTGACAATTTATTCAGGCTTGTCCGGGTTGGGTATTAGTGTCTGAATATTTAATCAACTTTATCGATTTAATTTAATATGACAGAGCGAAGCGAAACCATAAATCTTCAATCTTCAATCTTCAATCTTCAATCTTCAATTCCGGCTTTTCCGGGTTTGGGGGTATTCAAGTTGATAGCGGCCGGCAACGAACATCTGCTCGACATTCAGGACCTGGATGTCAGCTTCGAAACCCAACGGGGGCAGGCCCATGCCCTGCGGGGGTTCAACATCCGCCTGCGCCCCGCGGAAACCCATGCCCTGGTGGGCGAGTCGGGCTCCGGCAAAACCGTGACCTCCGTGTGCACCATGGGGCTATTAGCCATTCCGCCCGGCAGGGTCAATCGCGGCCGGATCATTTTTCAAAAGCAAGACCTCTTGCTATTATCAGAAAACGCACGGCGCAGGGTTCGCGGAAAAGATATCGGCATGATCTTCCAGGAACCCGGCAAATATCTCAATCCCGCTTACAAAATCGGAGAGCAGATTACCGAATCATTGATGTTGCACTTTCAGATGGAAAAAAAGGCGGCCGTCGACAAGGCCCTTGATCTGTTGCGCCTGGTCGGCCTGGGAAAAAGTCGCCGGGTTTTGCGCAGCTACCCCCATGAACTTTCCGGCGGCATGAAGCAACGCGCCATGATTGCCATGGCAATTGCCTGTGACCCGGCCTTGTTAATTGCCGATGAGCCGACCACGGCCCTGGATGTCACCCTGCAGCGGCAGATCTTGAAACTGCTCCTCGATCTGAAGAACAAGTTCGGCATGGGGGTCCTATTCATTTCTCACGATCTTGGCGTCGTCCGCGAAATTGCGGACCGGGTTTCAGTCATCTACGCCGGCAAGGTCATCGAGTCCGCCACCAAAGAGCAATTATTTGATAATCCCCTGCATCCTTATACCCGTCTGCTGTTGTTGTCGATTCCGGATGCCGCCAAACGCGGCGAGCGCTTGCGGGCCATTCCGGGAAACGTGCCCAATGCGGAGCATATTCCACCCGGTTGCAGTTTTCACCCGCGCTGTCCTTTGGCGGAGGATGTATGCCGCACTGAGATGCCCCGGGACAGGGATTATGGCGACGGCCATGCGGCCGCCTGCTTTCTGATCGGTAAAAAATGGATCGATTCATAGAAGTCAAAAATGTGGTCAAAGATTTTTACGGTCGGGGTTTGCTGAATCGCCGCAAACTCTCTGTGCGCGCCGTCGACCGGGTGAGCTTTGACATTGACCGCAATACGGTGTTCGGCCTGGTGGGAGAATCGGGCTGTGGGAAAACCACTCTGGTTAGATCGATCCTGTATCTGGATCCACCAACGTCGGGCGAAATCCGGGTCGCTGGAACAGCGCTGGCAGCGCTTTCATACCGCCAGCTTCGATCATTTCGCCAAAGAATGCAAATCGTCTTTCAGGATCCCAACAGTGCCTTGAACCCTAAAATGCGGATTGAGGACAGTTTGGCGGAAGGCCTGATCAACCGCGGATTTCCGGTTGCCGAGCGCCAAAAGCGCATCGAACGCCTGCTGGACCTGGTGGGGATCGCGTCCGCTCACCGCTCGCGATTTCCCCATGAATTTTCCGGCGGTCAGAAGCAGCGGATTGTCATCGCACGGGCCTTGTGCATGGAGCCGGATTTTCTGGTACTGGATGAACCGGTCTCCAATCTGGATGTTTCGATCCAGGCTCAGATCATCAACCTTCTGCTGGATCTCAAAAAAGAGCTGGCATTGACCTATTTATTTATTTCACACGATTTGAACCTCGTCGGTTATTTCAGTGACCGTCTGGGTGTCATGTACCAGGGGCGGATGGTGGAGTTGGCATCTGCCGGCCAGATAATCAAAAATCCCTGTCACCCGTATACCCGCAAGCTGTTTTCCTCGGTACCGGGCGGAGAAGCCAAGATCGAAGAAGACGTTTATGCCGTGCGGGTCGGATCGGCGGAAAAAAAGTCAGCCAGGCCACTTGCCGGCTGCTCTTTTGCCGATGAGTGCCCCGTCGGTGATCAGAAGTGCAGGGCCAAAGAGCCCATTTTAGAGGAAATAGAACCCGGGCACCATGTCGCATGTTTTAATTACGACGGTTAAAAGGTTCAGGGTTCAAAGGTTCAAGGTTGACTGATTAAGTAAAAGAAATGAACATCGAACATCGAACGTCCAACATCGAACGTTGAATAATGATGACGCTACGCTTTATCTGTTTTAAAACCTCTGAACCCTGAACATCGGAACCTTGAACCCATGAACCTATGAGCCTTTGAACCCAGTACCTCTGAACCTTGAACCTTGAACCTCTGAACCTTGAACCTCTAAACCTTTGAACCCAGAACCTTGGAACCTTGAACCTTGAACCTCTGAACCTTGAACCTCTAAACCTTTGAACCCAGAACCTTGGAACCTTGAACCTCTGAACCTTGAACCTCTGAACCTTGAACCTCTGAACCTTTAAGTCTCTGAACCTAACATTAAAAAGGAGGTAAACATGAAGAAATCAATCTATTCCGTCGTAAGCCTGACCTTGATCGCTTTGCTGGGGGTGGCCGTTGCAGTCCATCCCGGCCCGGCGGAAGCCAAAACACTGAACTTTGCCCTGGCGGGCAATCCGGATACCCTGGACCCTCACAAAACTTCGGGAACCCTGACCTTCCAGACCATCAAATCAGTTTATGATACGCTGGCGGAACCGGATATGAGCGGCAAACTTGTCCCGGCCCTGGCCGAGCGGTGGGAGGTTTCCGAGGATGCCCTCACCTGGACTTTTCATATCAGAAAAGGAGTGGTTTTTCACAACGGCGATAAACTGACGGCCCGGGATGTCAAAGCGACTTTCGACAGGATCATGGACAAAACCACCGCCTCGCCCAAGGCTAAAGAGTTTGGTTCGATTACGGCGATCGAGGCGTCCGACGACTTCACAGTCATCCTAAAGTTAAAGGAGCCGTCCTCACCGCTGCTGGCAACGCTGGCGTCCGGTTGGGGGGCGATTTTACCAAAAAGCCTGATCGATGCCGGTCATGATTTCGGCAACCAGCCGGTCGGAACCGGGCCGTTTGCGCTGAAAAAATGGGTTCGGGACAGTCAAGTCGTACTGGAGAAAAATGACAAGTACTGGATCAAAGGCCATCCCCTATTGGATCGGGTTAACATGCACATCATCCCGGAGCGCTCCGTCTCGGTTCAGGGTCTGATATCCGGCCAAATCGATGTGGCCTATCTGATCGACAAGGATGATTTGCCGCTGCTGGAGGCCAGCCAGGATGTCAAAATCGACAAATCCATGACCGCGTTGATCCTGGTCATGTCCATCAACTGCAGCAACCCCGTATTGCAGGATGTCCGGGTACGCCAGGCGCTCAGCCATGCCATTGACAAGCAGAAAGTGCTGGATGTAGCTTACGGGGGCGGCAAACCGATCGGCACTTTCATGGACTACAGCAACGCCTATTACCGGGATTTCGCCGCACTTTATCCCTACAATCCGGAGAAGGCCAAGATGCTGCTGGCTGAGGCCGGTGTCGGGGCAGATACGGTCTTTGAGCTGTTTTTGCCGCAGAACTACGAAGTCCACGTCAAGGCCGGCGAAATGTACCAGGACATGCTGACCAAGGTCGGGCTGAATGTAAAAATCAAACTGGTGGACTGGTCGACCTGGATCAGTGATGTTTACCGCGGCGGCAAATACGATTTGACCGTCATCGGCCACACCGGAAAACTCGACCCGGACGGCACTCTGGGTTCTTACGGCACCAAAAAACGCTACGTCAAATGGATCAATCCCCGCGCCGCGGAGCTGATCGAACAGGCCCGCACGGTGTCAGGGTTCGAAAACCGCAAAGTACTTTACGATGAAGTACTAGAGCTCATGGCCAAAGAAGTCCCCTTCATGTACCTGGGATCATCATACCGCCACACCGCCGTCAGAAAAAATGTCTCTGAATTCAGAATGACACCCAAACTGGACACGTTTGACTTCAGATGGACAACCGTGAAATGAAAAATGAATAATGAAAAATGAATAATTATGGTTCGCCTCGGTTCGACTGAGCTCACCGCAGGCCGGCGGATCAGATTTAAAAGGACAGAAGCCAAAGTATCGGTCGGTTAAGCTGTTTGGAGCTGAGGTGTGGTGAAGTAATGCTTGTAAAATCCATCACTCCATCACTCCAGTACTCCAATACTCCAGTTTTTTATATTATGCACAAACAGCGCAACATCATATTCTATCTATCGATTCTATTTCTGGTGATCCTGGGAGTTGCTGCCACGGCAGCTCCCCTGATTGCCCCGCACCACCCGACGGTCCAGAACCTGGATCAGCGGTTTAAATCTCCCGGCGCAGAGCACATTTTGGGAACCGACAATTTCGGCCGCGACATCCTGAGCCGGATTATCTATGGCTCCCGGTCCGCCCTGCTTGTCGGCATTGTGGCCGTCACCATCGCCGTCATAATCGGCGCCATTGTCGGGTTGGCAGCCGGTTTGGCCGAGGGGTACACCGACAATTTATTGATGCTGCTGATGGACAGTCTGCTATCGTTTCCAACGATTTTGCTGGCCATTACCGTGGTGTCTTTCCTGGGCTACGGCCTGCTGCAGGTAATGCTAGCGATCGGCATCATTTTCAGTCCGGTATTCGCCCGTCTGGTGCGGGCGGAAACGCTGGCCATCAAAACCGAGGCTTTTGTGGAAGCGTCACGATCGCTGGGAACCCCGCTCATAAAAACGGTGTTCAAACATATTGTTCCCAACCTTCTGGGCAAGGTCATTGTGCAATGTTCCATCACGTTTGCCCTGACCGTCGTCATTGAGGCGTCACTCTCCTATTTAGGGCTGGGTTCCCAACCACCGGATCCAAGCTGGGGGCTAATGCTTAAAGATGCCCGCAATTATCTGGTATTGGCACCCTGGATGGCAATCTATCCCGGCCTGGCACTGGCCCTGACGGTACTCTGCTTCAATATCCTGGGCGACACGCTGGCGGAAAAGCTGAATCCGAAGCTCTAGCGAGATGCGTGTTGCGAGTTGCGGGTTGCGGGTGGAAAAACCGGTATTCGGTTTTCGGCACACGGCAATTGGAATATGGTAAAGGGTGGACGGTAGATGGTGTAAGGCTTAGGGTATAGGGTATAGGGAGCAAGATGGAAGGTAAAAATTTTAGGGCTAAAGGCGCAAGGTGCGTGGTCAATGGTCTAACTTCAATGGTCGGGAGCAGACGAACAATCGCCAGCCTCCAGGACATTGTCGTTTCTTCTCTCATCTTCTTAACTTCTTATCTTCTTACCTTCTTTCCTTTCCGACCTTCTCATCTTCTCAACTTCTCACCTGCTATTCTTTGTCATCTGTACGAAAGGAGTACTTCGTGAAACTAGGCATCCTTTCCGACATTCATGTCGATCTTGAAGGTTCCGATCCCCATAAGTTGCTGCAGGGATTTGTCGAAGCAATCAATATTAATCAGGTGGAGATGATGATTATCGCCGGGGACGTGGCCAATGACTATGAGGTCACCCTTGACTTCCTCCACCAAATTGAAGATGCGGCCGATGTACGCTGCCTGTTCGTTCCGGGCAATCATGATATTTGGAATGAACATCACACTGACAAAACTGCCTGGGACACCTATGAAGGCCTGATGGCGTTTAGCGGCAACCTGGCACGCGAGCCGGTGGAATTAACGGATAAATGGGTGGTGATCGGCGATCTTGGCTGGTATGATTATTCCTTCGGCAGCCCGGATTATACGATGGCGGAATATGACCGCATGCAAATCCAGGGCCGGCTTTGGCAGGACAAAGTTAAGGCGGTCTGGGGAAGATCAACCATCGAGATGCACCGGTATTTTTACCAAAAGCTAGAAAAGCAGCTGGCGGATCACCGGCATAAAAGCATCATTATGGTAACCCATGCGCTGCCGATCGTCGATTTTACCGTCCAACCCCCGGATGCCATGTGGAACTACCTGAATGCATTTTTGGGCAGCCGGCAATACGGCGAACTGGCTTTGAAGTACAACGTGCGCTATTCGATCAGCGGACATGTCCATTATCGCCGGCAGGTTAAATATAACGACACCCTGTTCATCTGCAATTGTCTCAACTACGCCAGCCAGTGGATCGACAACGACGACCCGGTAGTTGAGATTAAAAAGGCCTTTAAAACCATCGAAATTTAATCGATTTTTATTTAATTTTAGTTTTATACCAGGTTTCCAACTTCCGTAATTAACGATCATTCCGATCGCGTGAAACTAATCGATAGGTCGTAGGTTCGATCCGCTTCCTTGCTACCGTTCCAATGTTTCTGTTGTGCGTTCCTATCATGGAACAAATTGCTTTCAGCGCTGTGTTACAGTCTTTAAAATGACTATTTAAAGCCTTGAAAGACTCTTGACAGACATTTGATTGCAGGCCATATTCTACCAATGACCTGACCTCTGACCTCCGGTATACAGTGTCCGGTAATTGGCATGGCGGCGGATTTTTGAATTTTACCAAATACTAAATAATGTCAATCGAATCTCTTGCAGATCTCCCGAAAATTATCCATGTAACAGCGAAATAGTATCAGTATGCAAACCGAAGAGAGACTGAAAAAACGCATTGCTTATGAAAAAATGTTGGCCGGCATCTCGGAGCGCGCCGTCCTGGTGGACGACCTGACCGATTTTTTGCAGGAATCCTTGCAGAGTATGGGAGATATTCTGGATGTCAGCCGTGTCTTTATTTTTACTTACCAACCGATGTCTGACACATTTTCGTGCATTTGCGAATGGGTGGGCAAAGGCGTCACCACCCTCGAGGCTCTGGATGAGCTGAAGATCAATATCCCCTGGGGATCAAAGCATCTTAAAGACGGTAAAGTCATTAATTATGAGGATACCCGGGATATCCCTGGCCAGCAGTACCGGGAAAGATTGCTGGCCGCTGATGTCAAATCCACTTTAAACGTCCCCCTTTTCATTAAGGGTGATCTGTATGGGTTTATGGGGTTTGATGAATGCCACTATCACCGCAAATGGATTGATGAGGATGTCTACATCCTGAACACAGCGGCTCAAATTATTACACGGGCCATTGAAAACAAGCGCTATGAAGAAGAGTTGGAGCGACACCGCAGCCGCCTCGAGTCAATCTTTGCAAGCGTTCAGGACGCCATAATTACGGTTGACACGAACATGAATGTGATAGAGGCGAACAAGGCAGCCGATAAAATATGCGGATTCAGGATCGATACCGGTCAGCCTTTTATCGATTGCACTGCCGAATGCAATCAGTCGTGCCTGGAAGTCTTGCGTAAAACGTTGGAAACCAGAACCACCATTCGGGACTACCATATTCAATGCGGTCACCGGAGCCGCAGCAAACTAATTGCCATGGTCAATTGCTCTCCACTGTTGAACAGAAGCGGAAAATTTATGGGAGCGGTACTGGTTATCCGGGATATCACCCGGCTTACCCACCTTGAAGAAGAATTGAAAGAGCGGCACCATTTTCAAAATATTGTCGGTAAGAGTGAAAAGATGCAAAAGGTGTATAATCTTTTGAAAACTCTGGCAAATCAAACCACGACCGTCCTGATTACGGGTGGCAGCGGAACCGGCAAGGAGATGGCGGCCAGAGCGCTGCATTATGGCGGCATGCGAGCGAACGGTCCTTTTGTAACCGTTAATTGCTCAGCGTTGGCTGAAAGCCTACTCGAAAGTGAGCTGTTCGGCCATGTCAAGGGCGCATTTACCGGAGCCGAAAGTGATAAGGTCGGCCGTTTCGAGTCAGCCGACGGCGGCACAATCCTGCTGGATGAGATCGGTGATATTTCACCACTGATCCAGCTGAAATTGTTGCGGGTACTCCAGGAAAAAGAATTCGATCGTGTAGGGGAGTCGAATCCTCGAAAAGTGGATGTTCGGGTGTTGGCATCGACCAATCGAAATTTGAAAGAGGCCATAAAAAAAGGAGAATTCAGGGAAGACCTTTACTATCGCCTCAATGTAATCCAAATAAATCTTCCGTTGCTGCGCGAGAGATATGAGGATATACCACTGTTGGTCACCCACTTCTGCGATGTTTTCCGTAAAGTATATAACAAAAAAATTAAGGGGGTATCCGTCGAAGTTCTGCAGGCATTCATGAATTATTCCTGGCCCGGCAATGTCCGCGAACTGGAACATGCTATCGAAAGGGCCCTTGTGCTTTGTCGAAATCATACGATCCATCTGGAGCATATTCCCGCCGAATTACGGGATTATACCGCTAAGCGAATTAGCAATCGATTGCCTGATATTCAACGGGGCGATGATCCCGAGGTCATTCTCAGTGCGCTGGAGAAAACGGATTGGAATATTTCCAAGGCTGCCCGATTGCTGGGGATTAGTCGTTGGACGATGTACCGTCGATTTGAAAAATTTAAAATCAGCAGACCCGCCGAAAATGTGTAGCAACGCACACTTGTGTAGCCTAACACAAGTGTGCGTTGCTACATAATTTCGGGCTTTCCACGAAATTTCTCAAAAACTACCAGCCTCATATCTATCTAAAATATATGATAATATCTATTTTTTTTCCGCTGTCTATCTTCTGGCATTTTATTTGCTTTATTGAAAGTGTTTAACAACACCAGCGCCACTTGAAGAAACTCGTTGTATTTTTCAAAGTCTGCCCATCGATACGCAGGTGATCACCTCGGGGGTGCCGGCAAACCATTTAAAACTGATGCCGGCGACTGAATTGCCTGCCGATGGTTGGGCGCAGCTTCACCAGAAAGGCAACCTGGCTGCACAGATTCACGCTTAATCAATTTATATCATTCCAAAGCACCTATATTTCGATCCGAACTACTGTCCGTTCACCAGAACCCATTGGCACATGGAATGGTGCCCGAAACCTACCAAAAATTTATGCAAAGATATCACCGCAAGTATTACCGAGGAGGTCAGGAATGGCTTTTAACCTGAAAAATAGACATTTTTTAAAGCTTCTGGACTTTACCCCTCAGGAAATCAAGTTTCTGCTGGATCTATCGTTGGATCTGAAAAAGGCCAGATACGCAGGCTTCGAACAACAGCGGCTGACAGGAAAAAATATCGCCCTCATATTCGAGAAAGCCTCGACACGAACCCGTTGTGCCTTTGAAACCGCTGCCTATGACCAGGGAGCTCATGTGACATATTTGGGGCCCAGCGGCTCTCAAATGGGAACCAAAGAATCCATGAAAGATACGGCCCGGGTCCTTGGCCGGATGTATGATGGTATCGAATATCGCGGATTTGGGCAGCATATTGTCGAAGAGTTGGCGAGGTATGCCGGTGTGCCGGTCTGGAACGGACTGACCAACGAATATCATCCGACCCAGGTGCTGGCGGATTTTTTGACCATGATGGAGCATTCCGACAAACCGTTACGTCAAATGTCCTTCGCCTATCTGGGTGATGCCAGAAACAATATGGGGAATTCCCTGCTGGTCGGTGCGGCTAAAATGGGCATGGATTTTCGTTCGGTAGCGCCGCAAAGTGTTCATCCGGACAAGAATTTGGTAGCCCAGGCTAAAAAGATTGCCGAGGAAACGGATGCCAAAATTACGATTACCGACGACCTGGATAGCGGAGTCAATGGCTGTGATTTTCTTTACACCGATGTGTGGGTATCGATGGGTGAGTCCGAAAAGGTATGGGAAGAAAGGATCGAGCTTCTCCAGCCTTATCAGGTCAATGCCGATGTCATAAAAAAAACCGGCAATCCCAGCGTAAAATTCCTACATTGTTTGCCGGCATTTCACAATCGTGAAACGGTGATTGGTGAAGAGGTCTACCAGAAATTCGGGTTGGAGGCCATGGAAGTCACCGAGGACGTTTTCGAATCGCCGGCATCCATCGTCTGGGATGAAGCCGAAAATCGAATTCACACCATTAAGGCGGTAATGGTAGCCACGTTGGGAAGTTGATTCTGAAAGACGGGAGGCGCACGACGCACGGCGTAAGGTAAGAGGAGTTGATCACTGGGCTGTCTGATGGAAGGTAGAAGGTATAGGGTATAAGGTATATGGCGTTCGGCTTTCGGCGTTTGGCTTTCGATGAAGGATGACTTCAAATTTTATTGGGCGTATGAGTGCTGATTTATGTGAAATCCAAAATCCGCAATCCAAAATCCAAAATCGAGAGGCTGGATACTGGATGCTCGATACTGGATACTGGATGCTGGTTGCTTGATATTAGATACAGGTTTCTGGATGCTCGATACGGGATGAGTCGTGGAAAATGGATAGAAATAACGGATTGACCGCTTATGACGGCAGATTTCAATATATTCGATGGTAGAATTCTGGGATAAATCATGATGAAAGATAAACCGATAATGCTGGTTGCATTTGGCGGCAATGCTTTGATCCAGAGCGGCCAGAGAGGAACGGCAGAGGCGCAGTTTAAAAATCTCGAACTGACAATGCCACAGATTGCCAAGCTGTCAAAAAATTACAAAGTTGTCATCACCCATGGCAATGGCCCGCAGGTGGGCAACCTGCTGCTGCAGCAGGAAAGCTGCGATGAAGTTCCCAAAATGCCCCTTGAAATTATCGGGGCCATGACCCAGGGCCAGATCGGCTACATGATCGAATCTTCGCTTGATACCGCAATCATGGAAATGAAGGAAGACCATTGGAAATATTTGGCGACGCTGATTACTTACGTGGTGGTAGATGAGAACGATCCCGGATTCGAAAATCCCACCAAGCCCATCGGACCGTTTTATACCGAGGAGCAGGCAAAAGGACTTTCGTACACCCTGACCAATACGGACAAGGGACTGCGACGGGTGGTCGCCCCCCCCCTAAACCGTTGACAATCGTTGAATGCCGCGAAATCAAGAAGTTGATCGAAATGGATTTTATCGTCATCTGCTGCGGCGGAGGTGGTATCCCTGTCATCCGGAAAGAGCGAAAGTTTCGCGGCGTGGAGGCCGTAATCGACAAGGATCTGGCCAGCTCCGTTCTGGCCCGGGAAATCAATGCCGATATATTTGTGATTGCCACCGATGTCCAGGGTGCCGGCATCAACTGGGGCAAAGATGACCAGCAATTTCTGCGCAAAACTCCGCTGTCAGAAATGAAAAGTCACGTCGATGAGGGTCAATTCCCAGCCGGTTCCATGGGACCCAAGGTGGAGGCCGTGATGGAGTTTACCGAAGCCACCGGCAACCGGGGGGTGATCTGTCATCTGGAAGATATCGAAAAAGCCATTGCCGGTGAAGCCGGCACTGAAATTTTCCAATGATTGAATTCGGGACACGGAAATCATTAAATAGCGGAGCTATTTGATTGCGGATTTCGGAATGCGGATTTCGGATTTTTAAAGACGGAAAAAATTTGATTTTAGAATAATAATTTAGTTGCCTTGAAATTAGATAATATTGAAAAGAACTATTTATTAAAATGGAATTTTCTTAATTTAATACAGAGGAGGAAAACATGACCAAAAAGAATGTAATTATCATCGGCGCGGCAGGAAGGGATTTCCACAACTTCAATACCTATTACCGCAACAATGATGCTTACAACGTGGTAGCCTTCACCGCGGCCCAGATTCCGGATATCGAAGGCCGCAAGTACCCGGCTGAGCTATCCGGCGATCATTACCCGGACGGGATTCCGATTTATGCGGAGGAAGATCTGCCGAAACTGATCAAGGAACTGGACGCCGACTATTGCGCGTTCTCATACAGCGACGTGTCCTATCAGCATGTCATGTCAGTCGGGGCCATCGTCAATGCTGCCGGTGCCAATTTTAGCATGCTGGGGCCCAAATATACCCAGATCAAAAGCACCAAACCGGTGATATCGGTCGGTGCCGTGCGGACCGGCTGCGGCAAGAGCCAGACATCGCGCCGGATCATCGAAGCCCTGATGGAAAAAGGTATGAAGGTCGTGGCCATCCGGCACCCCATGCCTTATGGTGATATTGCGGCCCAGAAGGTACAGCGTTTTGCATCCCTCGAGGACATCGACAAGCACAATTGCACCGTTGAAGAAATGGAGGAGTACGAACCCCACGTGGTACGCGGCAACGTCATCTACGCCGGTGTCGACTACGAAGCCATCGTGCGTGCGGCCGAAGATGATCCCGACGGCTGTGACGTGATTCTGTGGGACGGCGGTAACAACGATTTCCCGTTTTATCAACCGGATTTGCATGTAACAGTGATCGACCCGCATCGGCCGGGTCATGAATTGACCTACTATCCGGGCAACGTTACCCTGCGGATGGCGGACGTGGTGGTCATCAACAAGATGGACAGCGCGGATGCCGACGGCATCGAGGAAGTGCGCAGAAATATTGCCACCGAGGTTCCGGACGCCGTCGTCATCGACGGTGCCTCCACCCTGGATGTGGATGATCCCTCCGTGATCAGAGGCAAAAAGGTGCTCGTGGTAGAAGACGGTCCGACGCTGACCCATGGTGAAATGACCATCGGTGCCGGTGTTGTGGCGGCCCGTAAATTCGGCGCCGCCGGGCCGGTGGATCCGCGGCCTTACACGGTGGGCCGGCTGACGGAAACTTTCGAGATCTACCCCGAGATCGGAGAGCTCCTGCCGGCCATGGGCTATGGCGAAGTACAATTAAAAGATATGGAAACCACCATCAACAAGACCGAATGTGACGCGGTGGTTATCGCAACGCCCATCGATCTGAATCGGATCATCAAGATCGACAAGCCCAACACGCGAGTTTACTACAACCTGCAGGAAATCGGGCGGCCGAATTTTGACCAGGTGCTGGAAGACTTCGTCAAAAAACACAATCTTTCTTAAGTCATAATCCTTTCTTATATGGGAGCGGCCTGCTTGCGGACCTGCTCCCGGTGATGCTTTTTCTAAAGCACTTATTCGTGAAAGGTAATCACCATGGCTTTTAATTTATTGAAACAATGCACAATAGGGTGCAACAACAAGAGTTAACGAAGGAGGTACCGTAATGGCGGAAAAATCGGAACAGAAAGTCAACAAAACAGAGTATGATGTGGTACTCCAGGGACAACCAGCGGTTAAGCCGATGGTTGTATCACAGCGGGAGGGGGAAGCATTCAGGGTTTGGTCACCGGATGAGTTTTCACGGTTGAAGCGGGTCCTCATCGGCAGGCCGGAGGGAACCAACATGCCGGCCCCCGAACCGGCCTGGCGGTATGATGTTCCGGGTTGCAAGCTGCCCAGTTATATGCCTTTTCCCCAGGAGATGGTGGATGCAGCCAACGAGCAGATGGACTATTTCGTGAAAACGCTCGAAGACCGGGGAATTCTCGTTGACAGAATCCCGATTCTGCCGATGATGATGAACCGACCGTTCAGTAGTCCCATGGGCTGGGGACAGCATAACATGCACGGGGTCAACAATGTGCGTGACGTAACTTTGGTTCACGGCCACGTCATTGTCGACGCGCCAACGGTTCGACGGACCCGCGTTTATGAGCGGTTCAACCTGCGGCCGTACTTCAACCTGCTCGCCAAGGAAGACCCCAGCATGTATCACACGTCAGCTCCCTTCCCGATGCTGATAGATGAAACCTACGACATGGACTACTATCACGACCGGACACAACGAACCGATGATGAACAGCGGGAGATGTTGCTGGCGGCCCAGTTCCAGCAAAAAAACGGGGAATTCCCCTGGGAATCCCTCTGGGACGGTGCTGACATCTGGAGCCTCGGCAAAGACATGTTCTACCAGCGCTCAGCAGTCGGCAACTTGGCGGGCGAAGATTGGCTGCGGCGGTTCTGCAGAGAGCACGGATTCCGTTTCCACGGCGTAACGTTTGATACGCCGCTGGATCCCGAAAAGCCGGACAACTTCCACCCGTGGCACATCGACGTGAACATGTGTACGCCGCGGCCTGGTCTGGTCATCCTCAACCCGGATTGGCCCCCGGTTGATGAAGGGTTCACCCAGCTCTTCAAACAGAACGACTGGGAAGTTTTGATGGGCGCCCGGCCAACCCGTGTTCACAAGAACGAGATTTACCTGACCGGATTGTACGAAGGTAAATCCTGGATCTCCCTTAACACATTCAGTATTGACGAGAACGTGATGTGTGTGGAAGCCGGCGAAACAGCTTTCATGGAACAGCTCGACAAGCTGGGCGTGGAAGTGGTTCCGATTCCGTACGAAAAGGTAATCCCATTCGGCGGCGCCCTGCACTGCACCACGCTCGATATCGAACGAGACACCGGCGAGAAGGGTGAGAGAGGGGAATACGAAGATTACTTCCCGAATCAGGTTGAAGGTTATTAAAGACGGCAATCCGGTTGAGAATAAATTCATGCAGTCTTGCCGATTTCATGCCGGTAGCAAGGGACTCTTCCCCGAATCTTTTGGGCAGCAGGCTTTATCTTAATGCCTGCTGCCCGAAGCGCAAGGGTTGAATCCTGCCACCGTGCAATTGAACGACTTAGAATAATTTAAAAAACCACACAATAGCAATCTTTCTTATGCTGACCTACAAATTGGAAATTCCTATTGGCCTGTGTTACCGTTAGTGGATTAACCGCAGCGAAAGGAGGTACTCATTATGTCAGCGATGGGAATTGGGTTAATTATATTTATCATTATATTTTTTGTACTGGGTATCGCCATGTACTACCTGGTGCAGGGCAGCGGCAAACGATACATTATTGCCGGTAAAAGCCTGCCGTTTATCCTGGTCGGATCGATGCTCCTGGCACAATCGCTGGATGCGAATGCGACCATGGGCAATGCGGCCGGCGTGTACACGGGTGGATGGTGGGCCGGATTCACCTTTGCGTTTGGTCTGGCCGTGTGCCTTCTGGTGTGCGGCTTGTTTTTTGCCAAACCACTGAACCGGATGAATCTGCTGACCCTGCCGGATTTTTATTTTAGAAGATACAATTGGCTAACCGAAATCATCGTGTCGCTTCTGATGTGCTTCAGCTTTGCCATCCTGGTTGCCGGTAATTTCGCCGGATCGGCCTGGATTATATCCATTGTTTTTAAAATGGATTATACTTGGGCCCTGATCATAATCGCAACATTCATCTTCATATACACCGTCTCCGGCGGGCTGTACTCCTGCGCCGCCACGGACATTGTCCAAATTTATCCGGCCATGATCGGATTTCTGGGGTGTTTTTTCTATCTGTTGGCCGACTACGGCTGGAGCCATTTTTCAGCCGCAATTCCCGATAATTTCGTGGATTTAAGCGGATTGACGTCAGTCAAGGATGGTGCCCTTTTAAACTGGGCCGGCATTCTGGCTCTAGGTATCGGGGATGTGGTCGCACTGGATTTCATGGAGCGCATCTTCGCCGCCCGGACGCCTGAAACCGCTCAAAAAAGCTGTTTCTACGGCGCGGTGGGGACGGTCATCACCGGTATCGTTTGTTCCTACATCGGACTGATGGGCTTGACCTTTTTTCCGGAAATCGGCGATCCCCGGCAGATTCTGCCGACGATTGCGCAGGCACATGTTCCCTTTATATTTGGCCTGCTGGTTTTAGGCGGCATTATCGGCGCCGGGGCATCCACCGCTGACGGCGGCATACTGGGTGTATCCGCTGTAATGGGCAGGAATCTCATTCAAAGAAACATCCTGCTGCCCATCGCGCGCGCGAAAGCCTCACAGAATGCGGCTGCTGGTGACCAAACTGCCGAAGACACCGAGGCGGCCAAACTGATCTCGGACCGCAAGCTACTGGTCATCGCCCGAATTATGGCCATACCGGTCGTTGCGCTGGCCATTTTTATTGCCATTGTAAAGCCTGAGCCGGGAATCCTGCTGGTTCTGGCTTTCGATGTCGTGTTTGCCGGATGCGTTGTCCCGTTGACCCTGGGAATTTACTGGAAAAAAGCCAATACCCCCGGAGCTCTGGCGGCAATTGTTGTCGGTTCCGTGCTTCGGCTGTATCTGTTCTATACAATTCCTGAAGAGCTAGCCGGATTGGATACGATGATACCGCCGGTGGTTTCCCTGATCGTGATGGTACTGGTCAGCTTAATGACCCAAAAATCACATCCACCGAAGCATGAAGTCATCGACCAGATCCCGGATGATGCCGATGTGCTGGCAGGCAGAGCTTGACAGATGCTGTCCGGAAGGATTCATCAAATGCCTGTCTATCAATATTGAAAACCCGTAACCCCAATCGAGCGACAAAGCTCGATTGGGGTGTAATCGCACACCGGGACCGTCCGCAGTTTGACTTGAGTAAAGAATCCGAGCCCAGAGGGACCGGCTTTGAATTCACCCCAGAGGAGTGGATTTCAGCTTGGACTCCGAATGGAATATTGGAATGTTGGAATAGTGGAATATTGGGAATCGAAAGCGGATGACGGTCTGATTTTATAAACCGATCCATACCATCCCTATAAAGATAGCTCCCATTCCACTAAACCCAACATTCCAACTTTCCAATATTCCATCATTCCACTCCCGCCGGCAGCAGGATTCATGGCACAGCCGATTTTCACATGCTGCCTCTGGCTGTGCGCAGTGCAATGGATAAACACCTGGATTGCGCAGCCCGATACCTGTGCGCCTGATAAAGACGTCCTGACTTTGCCGTCCGCTCCCCCCCCTTTTTTTTTTAATTTACAGGTTCAAAAAAATTTGAAAGGGGATCATCGTTGACACATACCGGCGACTTTCTTATACTCCATCATCAAAATTTTTTCCTTTCGACCCATCATTGTTTTCTATCGGCGGACGTATTGAAACCTGAAAGCAGCCTGACATCTCAGCATGTGGGCGGCATGACTGGAATTGCTCTAACAAAAAAAGATTTTGGGCGTCTAAAAAAATGAACGTGAAGAGACTTTCAATCCTTTTGGGTAGTCTGGTGTTGATCCTGCTGTGGGCTGCTGTCGCAATCTTTCCTAACTGGCTGTGGTTTCAGAATTTGAACTTTGCCTCCGTTTACTGGACCATGATCCTGGGCAAATTCGGGCTGGCTGCGGCGATCTGGCTTTTGATGATCACTATTTTGGCAGTCAACCTTTACGCCGCGCAGAAATTCTATCCAGTGCAGGAACAAAAATCTGCCGATCTGGGCGGATTGAACATCTCCGGGAATACACTGAATAAGGTTATTCTGGCGGCTGTACTGATTGTCAGTTTTGTGATCGCTTCCAGGGCGTCCGCCCAGTGGAATATGGTGTTGAGTTATTTGAATCAGCAGCCTTTCGGTGCTGCAGATCCTATATTTGACCGCGACATCGGCTTTTTTGTGTTTTCTCTTCCCTTTCTAATGTTCGTGCGCGAACAGTTGTTGATTTTATTTCTCTTTGCCGGCTTGGTGACCATAATATGGTATATCAAAGATGGTGGGGTTCAATTTATCAACGAATACCTGCTGGCGGAAAGCAGACCGGGCTCACTGCCCAAAATCAAAATTGCGGAAAAAGTCACTAACCACCTTCTCGTGCTGGCCGGGATCATGGTCCTTCTAGTCGCGTGGGGCTACGATTTAAAGATTTACGATCTTCTCTATTCCACTCAAGGACCCGCCGCCGGTGCGAGCTATACGGATGTACAGATCAGAATTCCCGTTTTCCGGATCCTGATGGTGATATCCGTGCTATGGTGCATTACCCTTATTTACAGCGCGTTTAAACCAAGGATGAAGCTGCTCTATATCAGCGGTGCTATCTGGATCGGCGCCATCCTGGTTCTGAATTACGGACTTCCGGTTGTTGTGCAGCAGTTGGTCGTCAAACCGAACGAACTGGCCAAAGAACTACCTTACATCGCCTACAATATCGACTTTACGCGCCGGGCTTATAATCTCGACAATATCAAAGAGGTAAATTTCGCGATCAACGAAAAGCTGAGCCCGGAGGATCTCACCAATCATGACGTAACGATTCAAAACATCCGCATCTGGGATGAAACACCTCTGCTTCAGACCTACCGCCAGATCCAATCCATCAGACTCTATTACGATTTCAACAATGTGGACGTGGATCGATATACGATCGACAACCGGTATCGACAGGTTATGCTGGCCGCCAGGGAACTGGTCGTCAACCAGTTGCCGCAACAGGCCAGGACCTGGGTGAACAGGCATCTCATATATACCCATGGCTATGGCCTGGCCATGAGTCCTGTCAATGAGGTTACCAGAGAAGGACTGCCGCAACTGATGATAAAAGACCTCCCGCCAGCGGCGGATAAAGACCTGGAGATAGACCGCCCGGAAATTTACTACGGTGAAAAAACGGATAATTATATCCTGACAAAAACCAGTGCCAAGGAATTTGATTATCCCAAGGGCGATAAGAATGTCTACACTGACTACCAGGGCAACGGCGGCGTTCCCATTAATTCATTTGTCAGAAAACTTCTATTTGCGATCGAATTCCAAGACCCACAAATCCTGTTTACCACCTATCTGCAGCCTGACAGCCGGATTATGTTCAATCGGCGGATCGACAAGCGGGTTTATGCCATCGCCCCGTTCCTGGCGTATGACACTGATCCGTACATGGTGGTCTCGCAAGGAAAGCTGTATTGGATTCAGGACGCCTACACGATCTCCGGTATGTATCCTTATTCAAAACGCTCGAAAAGCCCTTTCCGGAAACGATGGCTCAACTACATTCGAAATTCCGTCAAGGTGGTCATCGATGCCTATAACGGGGATGTGCACTATTACATGATAGATGCGAATGATCCCATTCTCAAAACGTACGCCACCATCTACCCGGATCTCTTCCGCCCATTCGATGAGATGCCTGCCGATTTAAAAGCGCACGTGCGCTACCCGAATGATCTGTTCGAGATCCAGGTCAACACCTACGCCAGATATCACATGCGGGATGTTCAGGTGTTCTATAATCAGGAAGATCTTTGGGAACCACCGGATGAAATTTACGGCAACAACCGGCAAATGATGAAGCCTTATTATATCATCATAAAACTACCGCAGGAGGATAAAGAGGAATTTCTGCTGATGCTTCCGTTTACACCTGCCAAAAAGGACAACATGATTGGCTGGCTGGCGGCCAGATGCGATATTCCTCACTACGGCAAGCTCATCGTATACAAATTGCCCAAAGAAAAGCTGGTTTACGGCCCAATGCAAATCGAAGCCCGGGTGGATCAGCAAACTGAAATATCGAGGGAGCTCAGCCTGTGGGATCAGCGCGGTTCGAGGATAATTCGAGGCAACCTTCTGGCCATTCCAATAAGTGACGCCTTTCTTTATGTGGAGCCGATATATCTAGAAGCGAAACAGGAGCGCAAAAGACCGATTCCGGCGCCGAGCTCACAGTCAGGCTCAAAAACTCAAAATCAGCAGAAACCGCGACCTGCCAGAAAAGAAATTGCAACTACTGCTGCCCTGCCCGAACTCAAACGGGTGATCGTTGCGCTCGGCGATCGGGTTATCATGGAGAAAAAACTGGAGCAGGCCTTAAACCGGGTCCTGGATAGGCAGGCGATTTTTAAAAAAGACATTTTGCCTGTCGGAAGCGATTCCGATGCAGTTTCTGATCTAGTCTTGACGGCACTTGAGCATTACAATAACGCCAAAGCGTTTATTCACAAAGGTGATTGGGCAGGTTTCGGTAGAGAATTGGAAAAATTGGAAAGGATCCTGAAGCAGCTGGCTAAACCTGCCGCTACTCCGGATTGAACCGCGTATTGGTCGATAGGTTGGAAGCACAATGACGTCGCATGAACAAAACGGACTACAATCCCACGTACGGCCTAAACAGATGCTGGAATTTCTAAATACGGTATCTCCTTTTGACAACCTTGAGTTCAACGAGCCCGAGGCGTTTGTCAACCAAATGGAACTCGCCTACTATCCAAAAGGGGAACGCATTTTGAAGAAGGGGGATTCTCCTCCCGATTACCTTTACATCATCCAGCATGGCGCCGCCAAGTTATCTTTGGTTGATGAGACTGATAAGGAAGTTATTGTAGATATTCGTGGTGAAGGTGACTATTTTGGTGCGACCAGCATTCTGCAGGAAAGGCCGGTTACTTTCGATATCACCGCGCAGCAGGATCTTATGATTTTGATGCTGCCGGCGGATCAACTCAAGCAGTTGACGGTCAAATATCCAGAATTGGAACGTTTTTTCAGTATATCTTTAGCTCGAACTATCAAGGCGGTGCGCCATTCGGCGGTCTTCAAAAACATCCCGCCCATAGGGCAAATCAGTTTCAGTCTGGATTTATTTATGACCGGCAAACGCGTGGCCGACCTGATGAGCAAAGATGTGCTTACCTGTGCTCCGGGTTTGTCCATCAGAACAGCAGCCCGGTTAATGGCTCAGCGCCGCGTCAGCTCCATTGTGGCCACCGGAAACGTCTTATACCCGATGGGCATTGTGACCGACAATGATTTGCGAACCAAGGTCATTGCTGCCGGGCTTGATCCGGAAGCTGCCGTATCCCGAATTATGAATTATCCGGTGATTACGATTGCTTCCGACGCTTATGCCTTCGATGCGATATTGTCCATGAGCCGTCACGGAGTCAGACTCCTGGTGGTAACGGAGGACGATCGCGTGGTCGGCATTATCAGCGAGCACGATTTGCAGATGGAAGCCGGCAGCTCTCCAGTGCAGGTAATCAATGAGATTCAGCGGTCTGATTCCCTGGCTACCCTGATCGGACTGCGTCCCAAAATTGAGCGTGTCCTGGAAATGCTGCTGCGCCAGGGCGGTCCGGTCAAACAGCTCGTAGCCCTGATTACCGAGCTCAACGATCGCCTCACGCTCCGAATCCTCAAATTGGTGGAGCTGCAAATGGAAGCTGAGGGTTTTGCCCCCCCCGGTGCCCTATGGCTGGTTAGCATTCGGCAGTGAGGGTCGTAAAGAACAGACCTTGCATACCGATCAGGACAATGCCCTGTTTTTTTCAGTTGATACGGATTTGAATGAGGATGAATCAAAATCCTGGTTTCTGACATTTTCAGAACAGGTGGTCGAGAGCCTGGTGCAATCGGGCATTCCGCGTTGTCCCGGCGGCATAATGGCTTCTAATCCCCAATGGTGCCAGCCGGAAGAGAGGTGGGAAGCCAGGTTTATGGGCTGGATTACCGAACCCAACCCGGATACCCTTTTGAAGGCTTCAATATTCTTCGACTTTCGTCCCATATATTCCGGAACCGAATTTCCTTACATCCTGAGGGAAAGACTATTGCGGGCTATTCGCAAGAGCCGGCTTTTTATGAGGTTCATGGCCAAAATCGCTCTGACGAATCGACCTCCTCTGGGTTTGCTCAAACAATTTGTCGTCGAAAAGTCCGGCGAACATAAAAATAAACTGGACCTGAAAATGAGAGGATTGACTCCGGTGGCGGATGCCGCGCGGGTCCTCAGTTTGAGTTTGGGGATAACGGCTCAAAATACCTTTGACCGCATCGCTGAAATAAATCAGCGTGGGATCATTGACGATGGCTTCTACGCCAATCTCAGGGAGGCATATGAGTTTATTGTCTACCTGCAGATCACCCGACACTTGGATGCACTGGCGAAAGGAGAAGAACCCAATAATTTTTTGGATCCGGCAAGCTTGAACAGCCTGCAGCGGAAGATGTTAAAGGAAAGTTTTGCCGTCGTCCGGCGGCTGCAGGAGACGATCGAATTCCGCTTTCAGACCAGAGTGGTGGAAATGTAATGCTGAAGCTATCTATCGCACGAATGCGGAATCGATGGATTCGGACCCGGCTGCAGGGAAAGGATATTGCTCCGCTTGCCTATGAGAACCTGTCCGCCCTGGATCATTTAGATTTAAAGCAGAAGGCTAAAAATTTGCGCTATGTTGTTCTTGATCTCGAAACGACCGGGCTGAACCTTAAACATGACCAGGTAGTCAGCCTATCCGCAGTCCGTGTGATTGATGGCCGTATCCCGCTTGGAGATGTTTTCAATTCGTTGGTGAATCCCGGCCAGGACATTCCCTTTTCGTCGATTAAACTCCACGGAATTGTTCCGTCCATGGTAGCCCGGGCACCTCTATTTGAAGAGGTATTTGATCAATTTCTGCGCTATCTGGGAACTGACATCCTCGTCGGCTACCACGCGCGGTTCGATTTGAACTTTTTAAACAGCTGCATGAAGCGTAAATACGGCTTTCGCTTACAGAATTTGGTTTTGGACACCGCCTTCATGTGCAACAAAATTATATACCCGGCCCACATCAAAAATTACGCTGTCCGGTTAAAAGGGAGTCAGGGATTGGATACAACAGCCGAGTATTTCGGCATCGAAATTCCCGAGCGGCACACGGCTTTAGGTGACGCGATGGCCACCGCCATGATATTTCAACGAATATTGGCAGAAATGGAGAAAAAGGGACCGGCTAGTTTGCGAATTCTATTGTCTGCCGCCAGATTTCGTTGATCGATCCATTGAAAATCACTATTTCGGCAGGGCGGCCATGCCAACAATGAGCAACTATTGTGGAATGGGTGATTGTTGTTTGCATCAATGAGCGCTTCAATATCTTGGACTGCCACTGAAACCGAAGCTCAATTCATCATTTTCGATTCATGCGCTTTGAAAATGCAACCTCCTATCTTTATCTTTCATAAGGATGTCTTTGCGCTACTTCACCTTGCGGTATTCATAGCTGGATCTGAAATCCGCTGTATTGGCGTGAACCAGCTCAGGGACAAGCCTGCCGTAGCTATCTTTAGGATCGGAGGCGCCGAAACTGACGTTGCCGCCGGTATCGGCTCTCAGGCGCCACAGATTTCCGGCGACTGGAAGAATTCGTCCACAGGGTGACCCCGCTGTCGGTTTCCCACAGCTTCGTCATCAGGGAGGCTTCGATATCGGCACCCACCTTCAATGACTCCCAGGTCGATGAGAGACGAACATTCGGCTTTGGATCGGAAACATCCAGTTGCCCAAAGATCAGGACATCGACGTGATGGGCGGCGCCGATGGCCCTGACTGCTTCAGGGTCTAACTCTGCCCTGCCGACTTTTTTCAGCACATGGTCTTTTCCACCCAGTTCGAGAATTTTCACACCTGGTTGGGCCGATTGAACGTTATGTATATATTCCTGGGTCGCATATTGTTTCAGGTCACTTTCGGCATTGGTGGAAAATTCTATGATCCCGACAATCCCGTATGGTCTGAGGTCCATTCGGGGCGGGATGACAATTTTTTCTCTGTGCGAGCACCCGGAAAAAATTGGGATTATTATTGCCAGGACGAATATCAGCACGACATAGTTCGATTTGCGATAATGTCTCATTGCTATTTCCTCAAAGCGAATTTATTAGAATATTCGATCTGATTTAATATCGACCCTTCCTGAACAAGACTTAAGGGATAAATAAAGAATCGCTTTCGTTGTTCGAATCATCGGGACTTCCGACACCATATCACCGAGGCAATGGAGGTGTGCGGCGACGATACCGAACGCGGCAAAAGGGCCGACAGCTTGTTAGACCAGACATTCAGCGCCCGGGTCTGGTTGGTGCTACTGCATGCCGAACGCGGTGAGTTCGAACAGGGACTGC
>Ga0209367_1000116_pt1 | contig 55024 bp, 29 predicted proteins | sample WorMetLIZISLAND2_FD_187412 | JGI IMG/M metagenome (GOLD analysis project Ga0209367, IMG submission 187412) | Marine gutless worms symbiont microbial communities from Max Planck institute for Marine Microbiology, Germany - Olavius geniculatus... ...
CTCCCAATCCACCCCTCACTCCCCCCTACACCCACCCAGCACGTGCGCGCGGCGCCACGCGTTGTCATGCAAATAGCAGCTATATAGCTTGTGATACAGATAGGCGGGTGTCCCATTATAGGATCGCCCGCAGAAAAGTTTCCCCTGGTCGACAATTTATCAGTTCTGTGATTTTCTCTCTCCAGGCGGATTTTTCATGGGGAAGACACCGGCGCCAGGCCCAACGAACTTCAGTGAGCCACTACTTAAGAATTCTCTTAGGCCTACACTGCTGCATTCTTATAGCGCCTCCTCTCACGTTCTAATGATCCACACAATTAAGACCGAAGTGATAAAAGTGATTCTGGCTAAATAAACAGGATGAGCAGAGCGGAGTGGCCCAGCAGTGACGTACGGTAATATGATCAGGTGTACATATAGTAAACACTACAGGTAACACTGATAGAGACCGCACACACGTCGTACAGGTAAACACTAGACCTAGACCTCGGTATAATGTGTGAGTAGCAAGACGCATTCGACCAATAACTGGTAAACTCGAAAAAATGTTTCAACTTTGCCAGTACATCGCAGCTGCATACAGGGTGGAAACATCGTGTTTTTGCACTACCGGGTACCTGGGGAAAACAAATTAAAAACTGCAAAATTTTTTTGGCAGAATCTAATAAATATTTTAGAAATGCAACGTATTTTAGGGACAAATCGCAACTGGAAGCACTGAAATTTTGCAGGCCTTATCATCTGTACGTTTCGATCCAGCCATTGGCCACAAGTATAGCATGTACACGGTGTGGCAAAAAAGTGGACCCCCAAAGTTTTTCGCCATTTTCTCAGCAACCGTTTGGGATTTTAATTTGAAATTTTACAGCTTTATTTAGTGAAACCTTCTACATCAAACATTCAAGTAAAATGTGATTTTGTTCAAAAACAACAAAGTTATAGACTTTTTAACATGACCGCCTACCGATTTTTCAGCATTCAAAAATGTTCCTGCAGCACCCTGTACAGTGGCTGATTCAAGAGGGGGCTCCCATGTTGACTGGATGCATCTTGAAACAGGTGAAAACTTTGCACGAAAATGCATTATTTTTGCATAAATTCAAAAAAATCTTCTGGCAAGAGGGCACAGCCCCTCCCCATCCTCCATCTCTACCCTTCCACCTCCTCATTCCAAATTTCTGGATCCACCACTGCATGTACCATAGACCACAGACGTTTGGTGGACGTACCTTGGAGCATGTTGCGGTAAGACTGGTCGGCGATGGCATAGACATGTGGAGGCACTTCATGACGCTTTTTGCCTTTGTACAGTTCAATCACCTTCTCGGAGTAGATTGGCAGGCGTTTGTATGGATTCACAACCACACAGAACAGCCCCGAGTAAGTCTGCACCAGCACAGTACATTACAATTTACAATATAATGCACTATTAATTTATATAGCAAAAAGGGTTAAAAGGCACACATTTTTTAAAAGTTTCTGACACACCATAGCATCGCGATAAGTAAAAAGCTAAGTGAAAATGCTTTAGACAACGCCAACAAAGCATCAGTGCATTAAAAGGTTTTTAATAAGAATGCACTATAAAATTCATTTTTGACATTTGACATTTTTATGCGCGAGAGCAGTTTGACTGCTTTAGCGCGCCTTAGCCATCACAATTTTGTCCGTCCGTAAGTCTGTCTGTCTGTCACATGGGTGGATCAGTCCAAAACGATGCAAGCTAGGATCACCAAATCTTCACCGTCAGCTGCCTGGAAGACTCTAGTTTCAGGAACCGTTCAGCTTTCCCATAAAGTTGGAGAGGGTCACCCCAAACGAGGGCGCTAAATGAAAGGGGGTAGAAAAAATTTGCGAATTTTAGCCAACAAGTCACTGTACCTCAATAACGCTGAGAGATAGGGCCTAGGTTACTATTAATCACTAATAGAAAGTTGTATACTGGCTCTCGATTGCCACCGAATTCAATGACCTTGGATGACCTTGAACGCCAAAATAGGGGGTTTTATGGATTTTTTGGCGATTTCGGGCTGCGAGACACATACCAAGAGCGAATTGCGCCTAAAGCAATTGAGATAGACATGGAGAAACTGCATATGAACTTTTCAGCATTGAACGTAGATTTAAACAGTCCAAGTGTCGATTTTCTAGGTTTAAGGAAACCTGTGCATGAGAGCATCAAAGAGTGGTACCCCCGTAAAAGTCGTTATTTTACCATTCAGGTTGTTGGCCAGTCTTTCGTGAAAACGGTTGCAGATAGGCATGGGCATTCTGCCTATCACAAACAGCTATAGTGACAAGCTTTTCAGTCGTATCAACACTGATGACTTTGACAAGACCCTGAACTTCCAAAATAAGGGGTTTTTATTGATTTTCGCGATCTTTGGCTGCAGCGCACACTCTAAGAATGAACTGCGACGAAATGGCTGGAGATTGACAGTTTGCAAACAGAAACTGCTATAGCGCTTCGCAAGTCTCGTGAGCATTAGCTCAAATTTCTTGTTGTTACACTTATAAATTGAAAGTTTCGAGCTCAAAAATGCAAATATGACATTAACGTGTATTCTTCACCTGATGAATAACATTTTTTTACAAAACTTTGATATTGTCTTCATATTTGCATTCCACCTTATCATGACCCAAATTCAGGATTCATGATTCTTAATAATACGCGCTTTGTGCGTAAAAATCCAGACTGAAAGTTCTAGTGCTGGTACAAAAATTTTGACTATTGCTGTGGTTCATTTTTACAGCCTAGAATAAAACATGAGAATCCCTGGCAGTGCACTGATATAATATCCGTTCTGTAGAGTGCTCTGCAGTTTTACATTTGCGAAGAATGCACGAGTTTATAATGTAGTGCTGACGTTTCAGTTGTCTGTAGCGAGAACTCATTTACATGAATGATTACTGATGAGAACGTTAAATCAACGCAGCGCCTGTACAGTTTCTAATCCATTTCAGGCTCCGCAGCATAATTAAGATGTAAGTCCAGTGTCAGCATGAAATACAGCCATCTGTCTAGCTATGCGTTCTACTCGCCTGTGCAACTGCAATCCTAAACCTTTTAAGTTTTCATGTGAGAAGTCCCTATAAGGCAGCATACAAGATAGGCAAAACCTGCAATGCCGTCTACTGGGCCTAGTGTTCGTTGTTGACGCAGACAATAGATGGCCGCATAGTGCACTGCAGTATCACCGGCTTATGATAATCAGTTGCCACTTCGTACATTGCCCAGCACTTCTGGTCACATTTGACTCGTGAAAAAGGGCTATTGCTAGAGGTCAACCGAATTTCGCTTTCGGCACCAAATCTGACAGTAAAAGACACTTTTGGTCTGGTTTCGGTTTTGGTGGGATGCACTGTAATGAATTTTGGTTTAGGCCGAAACTGTGAGTGGATTCCGCATCGAAACCATACTGACCTAATGGTGGCTGTCACGCTGGTCCATGCTGTCTGCAGCACAGAGTCTGCATGCGGCAGTTGTTCAATGCCGACATCTGTGCCTCAGCCTTGTGCAGTGTCATGTAACTCAGTCAGTTGCTACTATAGGGGTTGTGTGGTCAGCAAGCGGAGACAGTGATACCAGCATTTACTTAGTTACAGCCCAGTTTCCAGATGCCACCTGTCCGGGCTCTTGGCTCATCTTGAGTTGCGGCCGCTATCCACCACCACACACAATGTACATGCAGTCACAGCTGCCGATTGAAAGTCGACTGAGATGTGAACTGATGCGAATTAGTAGGCATAAATTTGATAAATTGCGTCAGACACTTAAGTGTATGAGTATTTTTATACTGGCATTATAACGGCGATTTACATTTCTGTTTGCATTTATATTAACACAGTAAATGTCTGAGACAGCTATCTTCAGTTTCAGTTTCGGCCGAATCTGGACGCTCACTTTCGGTTTTGGCCAAAACTGAAAAATCCGGTTTCGGTCGACCTCTACCTATAGCCCGTTAGCGGACTTTCACTTTTATTAGCCGACCGTTCTTTAGTAGCAGTCGAGCTGTTGTCATGGTTGTAGTCCGTCTGTATATCCATCATGGATGTACTGTGGCTAAACGGAGCAAGATAGGGGCCTAGGTTGCTACTGATCACTAAATGGAAGTCACATACTGGCTTTCAAATGATGAAAAATCACTGACCTTGAAGGTCAGTACTGCAACAGGAACTGTATAGGCTGTAGTGTGTCTTCCCAAGCAAGGCATTTTTATAGTGAAAAACATTTGCAAAACCTGCATCTGATATTCTCCTTGTTCGTTTCTTACTTGGCAATTATGACCATATGCAATATCTGTTATACTAGCGTTCATTGTAGCTTATGAGACAGCGTTAACATAGCGTACATGGAACTGAGTCACCTCTGACAAATCGCTTGAATCTCTCCGTGGATGCTGGGGCTTCGGATGTAGGCGGTATAGTCAGCCTATCCTAGCGATAGCTTGGCTTCTGGTCTTTACTGTTATTAGGTTAGGACACATAATGTAGTCTATACTGGACGTTGATGCACGGTCACAAGCCGCTGTCGCCAGACAGTGCTTGCTAAGTTGCCTGCACGGTGCATGTCTGTGAATGATCAGCAGTGGTCACAGTCACAGCAGGCACTGTATGCTCAGTGCCCTGCAAAGGCAGCATTGAAGACTGTATGACAGTAGTCTACACAAGAGAATGATGTACCCTCAGTCCACAACGCAGCAGCACCGAAAACTACCAAAAAGGTTGTTTTCGGTAGTTTTTATTTAGGGTTATGGTTTTTCGATAGTTTTCAGTATTTAAGTTGTTTTCGGTATCTTTGACAACAGGTATCAAAAAGTATAGAAACAACCTTGTTGCCTTTAGTAGTTTTTGGTATTTAGTGCCACTCAGTAATACAGAAGCAAAGTGCTTACATAAATGAGTCCGGAATAGTATCGGTCCTTGAGGTTGTGTAATACGGATGCCTCGTTCAGACACGTCAGCTCCGCCATGTCCTCCACTTTGTCGAACTTGGGCGGGTTCATCTTCTGCACATCGTCCTTGTTGCACGCCACGCGCTTGCCAGTCTCCTCGATCTGGACGACCACCTCATCTCCACGTTCCTCCACCACCGACGCCGCCACGAAGCCGTGCACTTCGTGCGGCACCCAGATCAGCTTCTTGGCCGCCCATGCCGCCTGGCTTGCCGGGTCGTTCACGGTGCCCTTTTCGACAACGAGGTACGCCAGCTCCGGACCGGAAATCCCAAGCTCGGACGTCATGACGATACGACTGGATGAGGCCGATCCTGTAATGAAACTGCGTCAAGTAATAAGCGCAGAAGCTCTGTCAGGCGCTACGCTGCTGTCACCGCCGGCAAGTTAAAATCGGCTATATCAGCGGTAAACAGCTTACTAGTTAGGTTCCTAAGTGTTCACACAGTTCTAATAACGCTAATACAGTTGTTATCAACTTTTTCGAGCAATTAGCTGTACGAATCAACAAAACTACCACACTAACAAACGGTCACTTCCTAGTACTCAAGTGACTCGGGCAGCGCGACACGTACCTGCTGCTCGCGCTTGTCACCGACCACACGACAGAGCTAGAAACTACACACGTGTGTTGAAAGCCAATTATATTAAAAATCACTTTACAACATAAAGCCAACGCATAACTTAATTTTTAACACAAAAATAAAACATATAAAAACAAATTCAGCAATGCTAAAGCGACTTAGTTTGGATTCATATTTTCATCAACATTTTTGCGTTCTAGCTCCAAACTATGATTCACTGACGAATGTCCAATCGGAAAGCAGAGTGACGAACACATTCACGATCGCTCTATAGGGTGGCTAGTAAATGTGAAATGTCTCGCGAATCTCGACAACCACTTGAGATTTTTCCGTCTACGTCACCGTTGTCGTCTGTCGGCTGTCCGTCGTCGTCCTTAACGGATGTATTGCGGCTAAGCGTTAGTTTGTAGGAGAAAACTTTTTACATGAATAATTCGGCAAACATGCGAAATTTCAGCGATATAGTGCAAGGGGAACATTTTCAAATTTAGAATTAAATGGAGCAGGAGGGGTAGAAAAAGTGCGTTTTTCAACGAAAAACTGGCCATAACTCGGAAACGTTGAAAAATAGGGCCCAGGTTACTATAATCAGTTAATACGAAGTGGCATACGCGCCCTTTCAGATGAGATGAAAATCATCGACCTTGGATGACCTTGAAAGTCAGCACTGCAACTGCATAGACTCTAGCGCGTCCTCCATAGCGACAGTTGGGCTTTTTTCGCCCCGACTGCCGACGTATATAGGCAGGATGATATAAACTCATGCATGAATTTCGCTCACTGTTTTGCTATGCTCTCTACAGTATACACGTATACATACTGATACCGCTCCACTAAAGAAGTTTACAACAAAAAGCTATAGGAGTCTGGATAAAGAGGAAGTAGCCTAATTAAGCCACATACTGCAGTAGCAAGTTTAGGTAACTAAGACAGCAGAAGTGACTGAGCATGGAAGTATAAATAATAATTATTGATAGCTCCGTGGTGACTGAGAAACATACGTTAGCTAAGGCGAGCAGAGATCAGAAAAATTGCCGGGTATAGCGGCGGAGAGAGTAATCACCATCATCATCATCATTTTATTTGACCCAGGCAGCATGGCCCATAAAACACAAGAACACATACACAAAACACAAAAACGCTAAGCTAAAAAAGGGAAAAAAGAAAATGAAGAAAAGAAGCGTCTAACCGGCTACACAACAGCTACACAACAGAAAAAGTCCGCTTTTTAGTCCACTTTGCTTTTTTCAAAATGTTTTAATTAAAGTGCAGTGCATAGAGCAATTTTAAAATGTTACACCCACGAGCGTCCGCCGCTAGCAAGCAAGCACGGCCTTCAAACACAAAATGATTTTACGGTGTTTTAGTTTACCGCTTTAGCTTTGGATTGTTTTCTTTTGCGCACTGTTAGCAGTTAATAGAACGTCTTTGGTTTTGTTTACTTTTTCGAAAATTTTCGCGGTTGGTGTAAAAATTAGAGCTGTCACAGTTGACGCGTTAATTAACGCGTTAATGCGCTAATAAATTAACGCGCGTTAAACAAATTAACGCACATGCGTAAATTTATTTCATTCACTTACTAAATTCTGTTCACGCGATAACCAGTCCACATTTTCGACCCATAGACCTTAGCCCACTCTTCCTGTCTCCCACTTATTCAGCCACTTAGCTTTATTACTATTAGTATTTCATGACATTGCGGCGCATATATACATTGTGTCTCGAAAAAAACATCCCGACGTTTTCGACTATAACTTGAAAAGCAATTATCAGATTTTGATAATTTTTGGCACGAATATTTTTGACACAACTTGCCATCAAACGATCATTCAGTTTTCCACCTCACCCAGCGTTTGTTTCTTTTTGTGATGGACAGACAGACATACAAACATACGCATGAAACTGACAAAAGACAGTAAGCAAGAAATTCGCATAAGCATAACACAGTGGAGTCCATCACAAAATGATGGACTCTATGATGGACAAGAGATGATATACAAAATAAAGATACTGTAATAGTTAAATAGTAAATAGTCTAAATACATTTAAAAAATAAAAATTATATGTGTTTTAAAAACTTTTTTTCATTTTTCTAACTTTCTATGTTCTACAGGCGGGTCCCATAAACGTCTCGGGCCCGGTGTAATTTACCTCCTACTCTCCATCTCGACGGACTGGGTGCATTAATTTACGCGTTAATTAATGCATTAAAAAAATTAAACGCCTTGACAGCTCTAGTAAAAATAAATAGTTATGGACGAAATTGCGGAACTTGTGGATGCTTTTATTAGTTTAAATTTGAATGCCATTTCAGACGGTATGGAAGTTTTGTTTTATGAAGGCATTCTTTTGATTTATTGTCCAAATTTTTGAGCAGTAGAATGGGCGTGGCTGAGGTGTCAGCTCTATTCTCCTACTATTTTTTTTCTTTTTCTTGTTCTTTTTCGGCGTATGATCAAACGGTAAAAGTTATCAACCTGTCCTCAAATTTTAATGATTCAAAAAACGTTTTTGCAAATTTTTACGTCTTATGACTATATATCTGTAATAAAATTGTTGGGTTTTTGTTTTTTTTTCTGTTGAGAGGGATATTTTTACAGTAAAACAGCAAGAATTGGCATAGACATGGCTTTATGCCATGTCTCGCCCTTCCGTGACCCTTCCGTGAGGAACCAGAGACACTTCTCTATTTTAATTAGCACTTGGTTTTGCACCGGGACATCGTTCATGATTTTTCTTTGTGCACTCAGCACTGCCGGCATGTCCACAACCATTACTGGTCAGGAGTCTTCAACTTGTTGAAGTTTGACCATACGCCAAAGAAGAAGAAGAAGAAGTTATGTCTTTTAATAGCCAATGTGACGTCATGTATAATTTTAGCAAAATTCTGTTCCATGTAAAGTATTAAACGTACCTTTTTTGGCCAAACAAGATGTGTACTTACCTGAAAATGTTGTAGTAATCACGCCAATCAGTAATCATTTAAAATGTTTGTCGTCAGAGGTTTCGTTTGAGCGGTGGAAACAATTAACTTTTTGTAACAGTAAGACTTTTAACAACTTCAGCATAACTTCGCTCAAAATTAACATAAACATCGTACTGGACTGTCATGGCAGTCGTAAACTTTCGCTAATATAACATAACATAACTTCAAACATATTCACATTGGAAGTAAACACGTGGGCATCTAAAAACCAAGAACGACCGTGTTCAGATCTTCAGACTTAGATGTAGAATTAGGGTTAGTTTTAATGCTAGGGTTAAAAATAGGGTCAGGGTTAAGGTTAGGTTTAGGTTTAAGGTAACGTACCCGGTATTTATTTGGTAACTAAGGCAACGCGTTAACTATTTTTCGCCATCGGAAGTAAACACACGGGTATCTAAAAAACAAGAACAACCATGTTTAGATCTTTAGACTTAGGTGTAGAATTAGGGTTAGTTTTATAATAATAATAATAATCTGACTTGTAAAGCGCCAGTATGTGCTAAAAAAGACTTCAATGGCGCTGGAAAAGACTTCAGTGGCGCTTAGTTTAGGGTTAGGGTCAGGGTTAGGGTTAGGTTTCGGGTTTGTAGTCACACTCAGTTGCAATTAAAATAACTAAAATCCAGTGCGATCGGTGTCACAATCGTTCTCGGTCGATAGACGCTTGAAGTAAACAGCTGTGACGTGGAGATCGCATTGCAAGCACATGTACGATTTGTTAAAAAATAGTTAGAAAAGCATGAAACGATCATTAATGTTTCTTCATTTTCTGACTTTAGACATACAAATACTTACAGAACTTCTTCAAGAAAACTCTTCAACCTGTGCATATAACATTATTCCTTGTAATCACTCACTTTGTAAATGCTGTTTTCACATATATAACCTAAATTATATTAAATCCATAAATTACACCATAAAAAACAACATGACATGCAACATTAAAAACATAATCTATTTAATAAGTTGTACTAAATGCAACAAAAATACATAGGTGAAACTACAAGAATGCTTAAAGAAAGGTTAAATAATCCTATGATTATTTAACCTTTTAACCTATGATTATTTAATCCTATGATTATTTTATGATCAGACATATTACATAAAAAGGACACAGCCATAGCAATACATTTTAACACTCTTAATCACAATATATCTAACCTCAAAATACCTCCTTTAGAAATAATTCCAAAACTTCAGGAAGAAAATAGACTAATCTTAGAAAAATCATGGATTAAAGCACTAAAAACTAACTATCCCTGCGACCTTAATTACTACTAGGGATGTTAATTTTCGAGAATTTTATTTCTCAATTTCCCGGGACTCGATGAGTACTCGGCTGACCTTTGCAGTATCTGCAAAAGTGACCCCGATGCTGCTGCTGCTGCCTGAATGCTCCAGACACATCACAGGTGTCTGCCTGCAGGCATGCACTTGATGCTGTGGACACTGGGCAGTGGGGGAGAGAGGGGAGACGTACATGTGATGAGTCGCCTGTTGCATGGAAGACACGGACAGCCGCGGCTGTGGGTGGCCAGTGAGAAGGCTCTTGTCTTGGATTAAATGTCAAAGGTGGCAGCAGCGTTAACGCTTAAACACATACACATTTTTAGTGCATGCATTAAGGTGATAATTAATGCATCATTATATTGCTGAAGTTCTAAGTGGACTACATCATGAGGGTGACTGAAATGATACTGACGAACTCATGGCTGTGTCGCAGGACCTTGACAGTAGTGTTGAAACAGGAAGAAAACAGGAAAAAAACCATTTTAAATTACATTTAATTTTATTTGTCACATAACCACTGTTTAATGGAATATTGCCACTTTTGCTTTACAGAATTTAGTAAATTTACGTATGTGCGTCAATTTTTTTTTATGCATTAAAAATATTAATGCGTGTTAATTATTGCGTTAACACTTCAAATTGACAGCTTGTGTTCGACAGCTATGCATTACACTGCATAGACAGTAACTGATATATATATGTGCATACTTTAATGTATTTTTCAAAATGTTAATGCATTCGTATATGTGTGTTAAACGGTGCTTTTGTGACTGACTCTTTAATATTGTAGATTGGGTAGCAGACGTGTGGAATCATGGTTTTATTGAAGCCCCGCTGATAGCGTCTGATCTGAAGGATGAATTGCTGAATAACAAGGATCTGTCGAATAAGCTGGCTGGATTGCATGATCTCTTGTTACCATGGGCACTGGATAAGGATCATCCCTCGACACAAAGTCAGCATTAATTAACATTTATTAGAGGTGTATTTGTTTTAAAGTGTAAACTATAAACATGGCTCTGAGTTTCTTGTTAATGATCTGTCTTGTTATCAGACTTCTGATGTTAACTGGCAGGTGTGCAGTGATCCCCTTCAAGCAACTACAGCAGTTACTTATTAGTCATTTGTTATCGGCCAAACTTAATACATCCTTTACATTTCCAAAAAATTCATGCTTAAACTTTGATCTGCTATGTCTCAACTGTCAGCTCTGCACATATATGAAGCTCCATGGCAGACACTTTGTAGTTCAGTGTCAGTCACATTCACACATTAATACACGTGTATACTGTGAATTTTGCCACAAATATATCAGTATTTTGTTAGAAATCATTTCTGTCTCTAAGCTGTACATACTGTATTTATTTGGATATGGATGTGATAGGTTTCTGGGTGGTGCTAGCTGACGGTGGAGTGTCCACTAAACATCTGGTTGTTTTGCTTTATCAGCTGATAACTAATGGCAAGGAGGTGAGAATTTTTATTTGCAGATTGGCCATTGTGAAGCAGTAACACTGATGTCAATATAGTTATTTACTTCTGCTGAGCATGTTATCTTTTTATGCTATTTTGCCTGTGCACATGTGGTTGCCAGTGTTGGCGCAGTATTTTACAAGAAATTTGAGCTAATGCTCACGAGATGCGCGAAAGCCTATAGCAGTTCTGGTTCAGTAGTTTAGCTGAAAATTGGGTTGTTCACTCTAAGTTAATATACAAATACCAAATTCTCTATCTGGATCGCATAACGATAGTTCCATGGCGCCACCTTGTGAATGATATAGACTTGTGTCACAGCTCGAAATCACCAAAAAATCCATAAAACTCTTTATTTTGGCGTTCAAGGTCATTCAAGGTCATTGAATTCGGCGCTAATCGAGAGCCAGTGTACGGCTTCCTATTAGTGATTAATAGTAACCTAGGCCCTATCTTGCACCATTACTGAGATACAGTGACTTATTGGCCAAAAATCGCAAATTTTGCCCACCTCCCCTCTCATTTAGTGCCCGCATTCGGGGTGACCCCCTTTCGAATTTATGGAAGAGCTTTATGGTTCTTGAAAGAGTCTTCCAGGCAGCAGTTCTTCCAGGCAGCAGATGGTGAAGATTTGATGATCCTATCTTGCACCGTTTTTGACTGATCCACTTGTGTGACGGACATACGGACGGATGGACAGACAGACGGACAGACAGAATTGCGATGGCTGAGACACGCTGAAAGCAGTAGCTGCTTTCGCGCATAAAAAGTTTTCTTGATATTGATAGGCATAACGTAAACATAGAAGCAAATTTGTATAGTGCTATTAGTGTCAAAATGTATTAATGATCCAGATCCAGATATTTAAAAAAGATGTTCTGATGACATTTTTGGTGTGATGAACAACTTGATTACTTTTTTTTCTGGTAATCCAGATCATGCCTCATGCCATATAGAGAGAATATTTAGCACTGGAGCATTTACCAATTTCTGCATAAAATTTATATTTAAGTATGATAATGGATGTGATTCTGTGTTTATGGGCTGTGTTTCACGCAGAAGTCGGCAAGCGTGTGCAACAGATTGTGTGCCGGTGTCGCTGCTGGACTCTACTTTCTCATGCTGCGTATTCCTGGTGAGTTGGTCATCGTTTTACTTCAGGTGTCATCTGTTCTAAGGTTAGCATGAAAACAGATTTGACAGTGACTTATAACAGGTTTCATGCATGTGTGTTAAGCAACAGTCTGAAGTGCGATGAGTGGCTGCTAAATGAACTGATATACTTCAGACACCAAATGCTAAATTATGTTATGTATAGAGCTGGTAATGATTAAAAATTTGTAATAGTTAACTTCTTTTTTTAACAACTAATTGTGTGACGAATCCCATCAATTTTTACAGCTTTATTTTTTTCATGCCTTCGCCAGCGTAGTGCTCAGAGGCATTATGTTTTCAGTGTTTGTGTGTCCGTTCGTTTGTTCGTCCGTGCATGCGTGAGTCCTGAACAAATGTTGTTAGCAAAAAATCTTGGGTATTTTTTGACGGAATTTGGCCAAACTTTCACCACTAATGGACTTCGCGGCAAGGATGAATGCGTAAAATTTTTGGGTTAAAAGGTCAACTCAAGGGTCGAGGTCACATTGGGGTCAAATATACCCATAAATGCACTTTTTGGTCTTGTAGTTGTCACATGTTGGTGGAGGCATAAAAGTCAACAGAGTCATAACCACCATCTAGTTTACAATTAATTGGTTTGTTGTGTGACAGGTTGTCGGGCATTCAATATATTCAGTCCAGAGGTTTTTGAGCAAGCCATGCAGGTGTTCAAGGTCCTTAGCAACTCAGGTACTCATTGTCTGTTTGTTTTTGTTTTTAGGTCTGATTTAGAGTTATATTTGCTTGCAATCATAACGTCATATATATGTGCAGCGTACAGTTTTTTCTGGGTGTAAGTTGTTACAGTATATTTAGCAGAAATGCTTGGCTACATAAAGTGAAACAGACCTACGTGGCTGTAATGGATGATGCTGAAAATGGACATGCTATTCACTGTTATGCAGTATGTGTTGCATCAAGAAATTGACCAAAATGTCAAGGAATTGTCAATAAGAGATCTTGTTGGAGGAAAACTGTAAAACATTTCTAACGTTTGTGCTTAGGGCCTCATAGTGGTAGCATAATATTTTTGATAGTGCATTTTTGTTGTACTGTATTATTGTTAAATTTTGGTATCATTAACTGTCCAGGTATATAATGAACACCAAGGTTCACTCAGCCTTCCATCTCTCTGGGTTAGGTAGATCGAGTACCACCAGCCTGTTGAAGTGGGATTAAGGTGAATTGCGGTTACCTATGTCAGGTGTGATCTTGTATGGCTATTGATGCTCCGTAGCTTTGTGATAGGTTTCTTATAACAAGCTCTACACAACCTTTAACCATTAGAGATTGAGGTGTGAGTCTGATGAAGCACATCATATCTTTCAACACCGAACACTGGTTTATTTTTCACAGGCTCCGGTCTCAAGAGTAAGCGGCAAACAGGTGGCAACAAACGACAACAAAACAAACGCCAGAAGAGACAACAGCAGCAGCAGCAAGTTGAGGCTATGGACGCGTCTGATGAGGTAAGGATAATGCTTTGTTTTCTGGTTGTTTTAATACACCATGAAAAAACGTGGCACTTTACTTTTGCCCATATCTTCACCAATTACTTACCGATTTTCAAAATTTTTTTACTGGCACACTCTGCGGACAATTTGCAATAATGTGGTTATATATTTCACCACACCATAAATGCGTCTGTACAGTACCTTGTGAAATATGAACGTAAGAATAAACCAACGATAAATAGAAATATGGGGCAGAGCCCAATGTGAGGCCATCCAGCGTCATAAGTACCATTGGGGACCGTTAAGGGGTTGAAATTCTATTCGCAGCAAAGTCACGTGGCCCGAATGCAATTGCATTATCCTATATAGCAAGCGCAATGTTGAACTTGGGTGGTCGAAGTGAGACAACAGAACTTTGTTATTTTTGAACCCATGTTCACCAGTTTTTTGGCGTTTCATGTGAAATTGATTGTAGTTAAGATCGCCATTTTCCTTTTATCGATATCTCTATCCTTTCTTGAGATATGTGCGATCAGAGTCTGAAGTTGTTTGAGAACATGAGCACTGTCGATTTTGGGTAGGTCGAAATGAGCCCCTATAACTTTTTTGTTAGTGGACGAAAGTTTGCCAATTTTTTGCATTAGACCTGGGAGGGGTGGTGGTCGTTCACACCGTTTTCTGCTTGTCGATATCCTGATATCTTCCGGAGATATTCGCAGTCAAAGTCCAAACTAGTCCGAAAATGCACACTGTCGATTTTGGGTTGGTCAACATGAGCCCCTATAACTTTTTTGTTTGTGGAAAAAAGTTCTCATTTTTTTCTGTTCAATGCAGTGGGGACAGTGCTTAATAATGCCGTTTAAAGCTTGTTGACATCTCCATTCATTCTAGAGATATTTGTGGTCAAAGTCAAAAGTTGTTTTAAATTGTGGGGACTTTTGGACGTTTTTTGCCTTCTTAAATTTTAAGGGGGCAGTGCCCCCCCAAAATTGTACCCGGCTTAACACCCACACTTCACATCACATGGTAAAGTTTCATTAGGCTACTTTCCTTAGCTCCGAAGTTATAGAGGCTCATATGCTACATTTTAAGCCAATTTTGACACCCCCTTTGCAAAAAATTGTAAGGTTCCGGTGGAGTGTTGGCTAGCAAGACTTGGACATTCTGAAGTGTGTGTAAAAATTTTGGGGCGCAGCACCCCCTAGGGGCTGAAATATGGTATTCTGAAAAAGTCAATTTTTTGGGTACAATTGCACCTCTAAATCTCCGTGGTTAGTGGACCAAAGTTCACCGAACGTTTCTCGCCCAATGCATTAGGAAATGCTGTCGCTCAAATAGTTTTCCGATTTCTCAGTGTCACCATCTCATCTGACCTCTGTCTGGATAAGCATGTCAGCAATGTTTGTGCAGCAGGATTTTTCAGGTTTCGACAACTCCGTTGTATTCGAACGTCACTTGACTCTGACTCGGCTGCGGCACTCGTCCATGCCTTTGTGTCATCCTGCGTGGATTACTGTAATGCAGTCTTCGCTGTGGCGCCGAAGTTGGCAACATACAAACTGCAACAAGTGTTGAACGCGACCACATGAATTGTCAGTGACACACGGAAATACGAGCATGGTCTGGCTCATCTCATGCACAACGAGCTTCATTGGCTTAACATCCCAGATCAAGTCAAGTACAAGCTGGGTACGTCGATGTACCGATGCCAGCACAACCAAGCACCTCTTTACCTGATGGACCAGTGCTCGCCAGTCTCTGACGTTATTTTCCAACAGTGTCTGCATTCGGCCACCAGTCACCAACTTAACATGCCACGTCATCGGCTCAGCACTTACGGCCGTCGGGCGTTTTTTGTTGCCGGACCAACTGTCTGTAACTCACTGTCCGATGAACTTCATGATCTGGAATGTTCTGCAGACAATTTCAGACAGTCGCTAAAGACGTTTTTGTTTTCACAGTACTAGTGTGTACAGTGCATTAGAGGTTTTTTAATGATAATGTGCTATATATATTCACATTTGACATTTGACATTATGGTGTGGTGGGATAATAATAACCACATTATTGCAAACTATCAGCAGAGAGTGCCAGTGAAAAAAATTGAAAATTGGTCAATAATTGGTGAAGATATAGACAAAAGCAAAGTGCCACGTTTTTTACGGACCACCCTGTAGGCTCCATTATGGCTTTTGCTCATCTGTCTTTTTTGTCTGTCCCATATGGGCCCTTAGCTTGAAAATAGAAATGAGTAGAAAAACGAAAATCTGTACCAACTTTTCTTAGCGTTGGAATAGCCGATGTGCCAGTTTTCAGCTCCAAAAGGTTGTGGTTAATGTCAGACTGTTAGTGTTAATGTGCACACGTTGTGCAGTGCAGTATTTAGCTGATGGCATACAATGTTTCAGCACTAGGCTCTCGTATTTGGTAAAACATTTGTTTTTAGTTATTTTTTTGCACACAGCATGTTGTATTTGCTGTCGTATGAAATTAGGTAGATTATAGTATTTGTTCATACTGTTGGAATATGGACAGGATGATGTGTCAGATGGTGAAGGGAATTTGCATCTGAGTCCACAGGATGCTAAACGTTTTCAGTCATCGCAGCTTGGACTGCTTCGGGTAATGATAATAGAGGGTCTTTGTTGCAGCTCTGTTTCATAGTGACGGAGAACTGATTTATGCCAGTGAATGACTGTCAAGAAACGCATACAAAGTCGTACGTGAAATTTTGATGCAATTTTTTTCATTGTCGTTGTTGTCACTATGTTTGGTGCACTGTAGGAGGATGGGGATTTTTTGAATAGTGGAATAGTGGAGTAATTACTGCAGTTCAAAAACTATGTGATGTGTCAGATCAAGTTATGTCTTTTTAAGCTGATTTTCGGTACTTTTGTGTGATTAGTAGCACAAAAATACTGAGTTGGTAAGCTGGCTTGATCTTTTATCAGTTCGATGTTTTGCGGGTTTATTAATCAAATCTGTCGTTTTGTTACAGCCATTTTTCATATCTTTTTTACTTGATTTTTTCTGTCGAGAGAATATAAATATAAGTAGTTTTGCCATCTGATTATCAGTATCAGACACTGAAGGTGAAGAGGTCATTATGCAAGTTTGTCTCAGACTGACAGTTGTAGGGCCGAGACACCTGCAAACATACCCAGATAACCCAGTGGGTTTTATTAGGTGAACCCACTAAAAATCCCACTCCATATGTACTCGATCTAATTTTTGTTTCTTGTTTTACTAATTATGAAATTTTTCAATACAGTTATGGTTTGAACACTTTGAAACTACGAATTTGCAAAATTTTGCTTGATGTGTTCATTCTAGCAGTGCTTATTCAGATAATTTAAAACTCATGAGAACTCCCAATCCCGTCAATGTTGAACCTTTGAAAACCCAAGTTTAAGCTCGTTATAATAAGTTATATGAGTGGAGTTTTTTAAATAAGGCCAGAATTAAAATTTTTTTTTTTGAATCGTGGACTGTTGTCTCAGTAGTGAGTGCGTCTGCTGTGTTGAGGACTTGGTGCGCCTGCTGGATTCGAGCCAGTGCATCGAGTCGGTAGATCTGGCTTCAAAGGTCGTGGAGATGCTGATTGACCTGGCCAGCTCTAATCCGCTGTCGACTCCGCAATGGGATGGACGCACTGATGCCACTGTGTGAGTCAATCAGTCATTGACTGTTATAGTTGTGTGCAGTCCTCATAATTGTCTGAGTTTGGATTTCTAACTTATGAACTGATAGGCACGCCCTGATTCTCTTCTGCGATTTTGGTGCTATATGAATTGGTACATACTTACTTGCTTATTTACCAAAATTGACGTGAGCATTTCGCAAGCGGGAGTAACGGGTGTGTAAATTTTTAGTTTGAAAGCTCAGGATTTAGAGTCAGGGTTACACAGCTCCAGGTGAATGGCTGAGGAGAGGCAGACAAGTTTATGAATGATCATTTTGTCACCAGAATCATTATTGTTATTAATTTCATGTATATCAGTGAATTTATTAATGCAGCAAATGTGCCTCGTCGTTCATGGAACAGAGAGTTTTGTCACCAGAATCATTATTGTTATTAATTTCATGTATGTCAGTGAATATTTTAATGCAGCAAATGTGCCTCGTCATTCATGGAACAGATAGTTGTTCCCTAAGCTGCAAATGAAACGTGTTTAAACATCGTCAGTTGTAACGATTTAGTGATGGGATGGCAGAATTAGAGAGGGGATCGTGACAGATTATTAACAGATGATTTACTTGTTATTATTTCTGTGCTTCAGCTCCGTTGAGAACATCGACAACGTTGCTCAACTGGCGTATCTAGTAAGTCGCTAAACTTTCATAGTATAAATACATGTAGTTTACTCTCTACTAGGGCAGTAATGTGTGTTGAATTGTTGTATTGTATGGCACAGATGTACATATCTAACACAGTCATAGTTTGATAACAATAAGCCTCGATTATTGCTTGGGAGTGTGGTCCTATTGAACACTTTTTGGATTAGTTGGTACTGGTTGTTACACGCGAAAGCAGCTACTGCTTTTAGCGCGTTTTAGCCATCGCAATTCTCTCTGTCTGTCTGTTCGTCTGTAACACGGGTGGATCAGTCAAAAACGGTGCAAGCTAGGATCACCAAATCTTTGCCGTCGGGTGCCTGGAAGACTCTAGTTTCAGGAACCGTAAAGCTTTTCCATAAATTCGAAGGGGGTCACCTCGAACGAGGGTGCTAATTAAAAGGGGGGGCAAAATTTGCGATTTTTGGCCAATAAGTCGCTGTATATCAGTAACGTTGCGAGATAGGGCCTAGGTTACTATAAATCACTAATAGGAAGTCGTACACTGGCTCTCGATTGGCGCCAAATTCAATGACCTTGAATGATCTTGAACGCCAAAATAGGGGGTTTTATGGATTTTTGGTGATTTCGGGCTGCAACACAAGTCTGTATCATTCACAAGGTGGTGCCACATTACTATCGTTATGTGATCAAGATAGAGAATTTGGTATTCGTATATTAACTTAGCATGAACCAGAACTGCTATAGGCTTTCGCGCGTCTCGTGAGCATTAGCTCAAATTTCTTGTGTATTATAGTTACTGACTATATGTTACATTAGCTTTTTGTGTCTGATGTGTTTGGTATATGCAGCTAAATGTTTCAATTTTTTGCACTGTTCTGTGGATTTTGTATGGCAGAATTGTTTGTTTGGATAATAATTAATAAGTCACATCTTTGTGTCGTACATTCTTAGTGTAGTATATTTTGTAAGAAAATTTCTGTTGCTATGTGTTTAAGTGAGTGACATTGTTTGACGCAGGGTTTAGCAAGAATGTGCTTTACGCAGCAGTTGGATATCATCAAAGAGGTAAGATATTTCTCCGTCTTTCTTCGTTGTCTCATTGTTGTTGCTGCTGATTTGTGCTTTGAGAATTGTGTGATCTTGCATGACAGAACTGGATATCTTCTAGGCAAGGATTAATTATTGATATGTTGATGGTGACCACTTACCTGGAAAACCATGAAAAGTCGAGGAATTTCAGATCGGTGAGGGAAAAGTCAAGGAAAATGAAAAATGTCAGGGAAACTGTTCTACTCCCACTGGACAAAAATGGTTAGTGAAAGATTTTTTAAGCTTGATCCACTTGCAGATTATTTGTATCCCCCACTTTTAAATTTGTGGCATCACCTTTGGTTGAAAACAATTGCATGTTTTGGCTGGGGATTTTACCTTTCAAATCTTTCTGCTCTTCTGGAAAAATCAGGGAATCTCATGTGCTCTGCAAAGTCTTCACCCTGTGGGATATGCTGTGTTATTTATTGTAATTAAATAATACTGTTATTTGTGTTGCTTTTCCGATATTTTTCTATCAGGTTTGTATATAATTGAGTCTTTTTTGCTTGTTTTTCAGTGTTTTTTTCTTGATGCAGAAAGTCCAAAAGTCATTAGAGGGGGGCACCATTACTCCAGCAGTGGAGCTGGCTGGATTTAAGAGAAGCTGTTAGTTGTGTTGTTGTATTGTTAGAGAGGTTAACTAATGTTGTAGAATATTTGTGTTGTTATATTACTAGGTGGTGAAGCAGTTGCAGAAGAGCTTGCTGATGTTAACAAATAACCGAGTGTCATCGTCGTCTGCTGCTGCGTCGCAGACAATTCCGGTTGGCTTGCTAACAGCCAAGGATCAAGCCATGTCTTTTATCTGGTGAGTGGCCGTTTCCAAACTGACCTATACTGTGTCGGGTGGGACGTTAAACCTTACTAATAATAATAATAATAATAACCTGACTTGTAAAGCGCTAGTATGTGCAAAAAAAAGACTTCAGTGGCACTAAAAAAGACTTCAGTGGCGCTCACTCACTGTGGCGTACCACAGTAAACTATTATTATAAGAAAAATGTGTTCATTTAGTGTTGACATAATATGCAGCTGTCTACCTAGGTCATTGCATGCAGTCGTTGGTTATTATCATGCCTGACGTCTTTCAACCTGCCTCCAGTAATTCATGGCAAGTGCATATCTTAGTAGCTACAAATTACACTGTGTCTCAAAAAAAAGAACAGTCAAAATTGTTTTTACTCAATTTTGTCACATTTCCACCAACTTTGATAATTTTCGGCATAAAGATGGCTAAGAAGATATTATTATGTATGGTGCACTCATTTACCACCTCACCTAATTTATGTCAATGTACTACCGTGTGAAACACAGATGCTTCAAATTGTTACATTACGCGGCGATTATTTGTATCAGATGGCTCACCTTTGCATCATCAGTTCGACAGAGGGTGCAACGTGGTTTGATAATTTTGAGGTATTTAATATTTTGTCGTGAAAACAGCAGACAACAGAATAACTGACTGATGAGCTTAAAACATGTTTAATCGATGAGTGAATGCATTTGATCAGTCGATCGTTGATTCTGCTATCGGCCATTGGCGTTGCATCTAAGCTATTGCATCTTTGTATGAGGAGCACATTTTGGCATAGATTCTAATTTGCAAGCGAGTTGTTATACAAACTTATAATTCTGTTAAATAATTTACATTTTAGTGTATTTTGTGCCTAGTTAACTCGTTACAGCATTTACTTGAAACACCAACTCGGCATTATGCAACAATCTGGAGCATCTATGTTTCACATGGTGGTGCATTGACATAAATTAGGTGAAATGGAAAATGAGTGCACCTTACATAATTTGATCGTCTTGGCCATCAACGTGCAAAAAATTATTAAAGTTAGTAAAAATTTGACGAAGTTATGACAAAAACAATTTTGACTGTTTTTTTTCTGAGACATGGTGTAGTTCATTCTGGGATGATGTCAGTCATATTTGCTTTGGCCATGCAAGATATGCGTCATTTTTTGCAGTTAAGCTTTATCTTTGACGTTTAGAAGTGAAATTTGGTGCTCTGATACTGCTGAGGGGAACGTACACACCAGTTATGGTTTTTCGCAAGCTTATTTATTTAAAAATATGTCGTGCGATGTGGTGTACTGATTAGGATTTTTTAATGTTTATGTAATTGCCTTTGTTCTGTGAGAGAAGTTGTATTCAGCTTCGTTAGTGGATTGATTCATTGCTTGCTTGGTTGCTTGCAGTTGGATGATAAAAGAGATTAATACAGCCGATATGCTTCATGCTATTCGTGTTCTGATACAGAACATCTGTACCAAGGTGCCTGATCGCGCTGAGTACAGGACTAAAATTTCACAGGTTGGTACATTTAGTTGTGTCATGTATGCTACGGCATATGCTAAAACACTGAGGTGATCGCATTTCTGTGTCGAGTAGCTTAAAGGACTGAGAAACTCAGTGTATTGATTTTTAGAGCTAATATACAAGGTGGGCCAAAAAACGTGCCTGAGATATACATACACAACAATAATAACGAACAAACATTTTGGTAAAATTGAGAAACACAAACACTTCAGACCAACATTGCAGTGAATGGTCTGTATGACACTGGACTGTGTGGGTATAACACAGTCGAGTGTCATACAAATTATTCATCACAATGTTGTTTTGAATTATTTTTTTCATTTATTTAAATTTTTGTTATTATCGTTAGTTTTCACTTACATTTATATTTCACAGGGTAGTGTAGAAACACATTTACCATGTGGTGGGATATATAATAATCACATTATTGCAAATTGTTTGCAGAGTATGCCAGTGAAATAATTTTGAAAGTCGGTCAATAATTGGTGAAGATATGGACAATAACGTAAAGTAGCACGTTTTTTATGGCCTACGGTATATAGAAGGATGGCCACATGAATGTTGTCACATGGCGTGTCAACTTTTTAGGTTGTTTATTATATTATTATTCTTCGTTTGTTTCCATTTTGCATTTGTTATTATTAGTTTTCTTGTTAATTTTAATCAACTGATTGTGCTAAGCATATTGTTATAGCTGTTTTTGTGTATTTAGCTGGTTTATATATTGCATTGTGGTTTCAGGCACTACTGGTGATTATGAAGCAGCTGCCGGTGGCTGATTACGCACGGATTATTGAATGGCTCATGAAATACAGCAGAAACACAAAGGTGCATTTCGGCACTATATTACCCCATCTTTGTGTTCTCTGTATTCCATATTGGGTTTTTTCTGTAAAGGTTAAATTTTTTGTTCCTTATTGTGTGTTTATGTGTATAATCTACCTGGAAAGGCCATCCCCAAAATGACCTGTACTGTGTTGGGCAGGACGTTAAACCCTACTCACTCACAATTATACAAGGCATCGCCCCATCTTTGTCCAGTCAGATAAAGATATAGACATAGATATTTGTTATAGAGATGTATGATGATATGATATGGAGATGGTAGTGATACAAAGATAATGATAATGATGTATATGCACAGGGTTCTTACAGGTTCGGGAAAACTGGAAAATGGAATTTGTGTTGTCAGGGAAATGTCAGGAGAAAATATTATCTTTGAAAAGTCGGGGAAAATGATCTTGGATCATGCAGACTGCAGATAACTCTTGATTTTTTGCATTTCCAAATATTAAAAAGCAGGCAAATTTGCGGTTTCCATTGAACGTCCAAAAGCTAGACGTATTTCAGCTTCAGGTGGGCTTTGATCACCTGACCCCCCCCTGACCAGGGCCTCTGTCATTTGTATACTGCTCTATTAATACCGTTTTATTACTTAATATCATTTATTACATTTGTGCGATATGCGATAGGGTTATTGTTCTGATAATGTCAGGGAAACTGTCATTCCATGACTAGAAAAGTTGGGGAATTTTGCTACAGAAAACCTGTAGGAACCCTGTATGCAGCTGTATTCAGTGCAATGCATGTTTTTTGTATGTTACCAGATTTCATACCGAGTATTTGCTATTGATGTCATCGCAGCTGTCCTTGATGAACCAGAGAGATCACAAGGTATGTTGTACTTCTCTATTTTTGATTTCATTATTGTGTAATATCAAATATCTCTCTCTTTAGGTCTTGCCCATCTTTCTGTGTCTCTGTTCCAATAGGGTTTTTAACTTTGAAACAAAAGGCATATTAAAAATAAGGATGGCGTGAACGCTTCTGTCTGCCAGAGTAACTGCTATGCTAATTTTTAGAACTTTGTAAAGGTTAGAAGTTTGCTGGATGTGCCTACTACTCGAACTCTGCGCCTACGATTCGAACTTCTGTTTTGATATATGGCGCGTCACAAATGCACACTACTAACTTACTTACTTACTTAAGCGTTGTATGTGCTCAGCTACGTCTGTCGCCACATCTCATGTCATCACAATGAAATGTCATTCTTAATCATTTTTTTAAGCGCGAAAGCATTGCATTTCTGTCTGTCTGTCTGTTTGTCTGTCTATCACATGGTTGGATCAGTCAAAAACGGTGCAAGCTAGAATTACCAAATTTTCACCGTCGGCTGCCTGGAAGACTCTAGTTTCAGGAACTGTAAAGCTTTTCCTTAAATTCAAAGGGGGTCACCCAGAACGAGGGTGCTAAATGAGATGGGGTGGGCAAAATTTGCGATTTTTGGCCAATAAGTCGCTGTATCTCAGTAACGGTGCGAGATAGGGCCTAGATTACTATTAATCACTAATAGGAAGTAGTACACTGGCTCTCGATTGACGCTGAATTCAATGGCTTTGAATGACATTGAACGCCAAAATAGGGGGTTTTATGGATTTTTTGGCAATTTCGGGCTGCGACACAAGTCTATATCATTCACAAGATGGTGCCACACAACACGTTATGTCGTGGCCGATGTATAGCAGTAAATAAAATGTGGAACAGTTTCAGAATGGCACAGACATGCAGCTTATCACAACAAGCACTGCGGACGACCTTCTTAGAAATATTAACATCGATGACCTTGAATGACCTTTAACCCCCAAAATAGCAGGTTTTAGTGAATTTTTTCGCAATTTTGCGCTGCAACACGCATTTCAAGAGTGAATTGCGCCAAAATGGCTGGAGATAGACCAAGACAACCTGCATATGAAATTTTTAGCATTGAATGTAGATTTTAGCAATCCAAGTTTGGACCCTCTGGGTTCAAGGAGTCCTGCGCACGCAGGTGTCAAAAAGGGGTAACCCTGTAAAAAGTGGTTATCTTCTGTTGGCTTGTCTAGCGTGTAAATGGTTGCAGATAGGCACAGCCATGCTGCTTATCATAACAAGCACTGACGACGAGCTTTTTACGAATGTCAACATCGATGACCTTGAATTCGATGACCTTGAATGATTTTGAACCCTAAAAATATTGATTTTAAGTGATTTTTTGGCGATTTTTGGCTGCAAAAGAGTGAATTGCGACGAAATGGATGGAGATAGACTAAGATTACCTGCGAACAGGAACTGCTGTAGGTTTTCGCGTGTCTCATGAGCATTAGCTCAAATTTCTTGTATTGAATAATTTGCAGCGTAATATGATGGCTTGGTGGTGTAGTGGTTTGGATGTTGGACTTACGATTGAGTGTTTGCGAGTTTGATTCCCTGGTTATTCTGGAATAGTTTGCTGTATGTGGACAGGTACCTTAACCACTTCGGTGTATACGCCTAACCGACCTCCAAGTTCAGCTCAGCCTTTTGTCTCTCTGATGTTAGTGAATCAGTTAATGGCATTCCTGGCTGGGGTTAAGGTGGGTCAAATGGGGCATGTTTACCTGTATTCTGTGGCAGGTGACACTGTTTGATCTCGTATGGCAGGTGCTTCTGTGTAGCTCTGAGATGGGTTACCATTAACAGCAGGCAATGTCTAAGCTTTGGCGGATGTTGTATTGTTTGGCAGTGACTGGTGGAGATGGCGATCTATCAGAGAATCTTTTGTCAGTTTTGTCTCACCGTCATCTGCTGGAGTTTATCATTGAACGCTGCTCTGACGTTGCTTCGAGGTTCGTCTTTTGCATCTCTTGCTGCTGCGGCTTTACAGTTTAGTAAGTAAGTAAGTAAATGATTTATAAAGCGCCAAAGTCTCAGAAAGAATCAGGGCGCATAGGATGATGGACGCTAGGGGGCAGAAAAGGCTGACTGAAAGTAGTGGGTCTTTAAGTGACATCTGAAGGTAGCCAAGGTTTGACATTGACGAATTTGAGGAGTTAAGGAGTTCCAAATTTTTGGTGCAGAGACACGAAAAGAACAAGAACCAAAGGATAAGTTATGCCGTGGAATGACAAGTAACTGACTGGTAGAAGAGCGTGTGGACACTGAGGATTTGTGATACTGCAGATCAGTAAGGTAAGGTGGATGGCCAGTGTGCAGTGTCTTATAAGTTGAGGTGGCGAGTTTAAATCTTATTTGCCATTTAATAGGTAACCAGTGGAGTTGTTTGAGAAGTTCAGTCGATGAAGAAGAATGATAGGCCTGCTGCATTACGATTCTGGCAAGTGCATGCTGTACTCGCTGAAGGCGAGATATGTGCTTCTGTGGACACTCGAAAAGGATCAAATTCGCATAATCAAGCCTTGCCGACACCAAAGCAGAAGCAACAGCTATGGCCATAGAAGGATCCATCGATGGACGAATTTGTCTAAAGGAACGTATGTGGTAAAAGCAGGACTTGGATATTACCTTAATGTGAGGTCCCAAGGTGAGATTAGAATTAAGTGTAACCCCGAGAATCTTGATTGCGTCAGAAAACTGTATTGCAGAATCTGCTATTTTGACAGAAGTAAGAGAAGACATGGTTTTTAGATGCTAAGCAGTGCCAAAAAGTATAGCATCCAATTTGGATGGGTTGAGTGCCATGCCGTTTTCACAGAACCAGACGTGTAGTGAGCTCAGACACGACTGGAGTGTGATGAGCTCATTGGAATAATTGATAGGCGACAAAGCGACATAGAGCTGCGTATCACATTTTATTGCACTGCGTTTATGCACTATAACCGCTGAGTTTACACTGTCACTGCTGTTGGGCTCCTGTACTTTTGTATGCTTGTTGCAATCTGATCGTAGCTCTAGATATTCTGCAAAGCATGTCCAAGGTTTTTTTCGACTGCATATCTTCGTGGTGTGCAGCAAGTTTTATATTATAAGACATTTATTGTGCAGCCAAAGCCATCTTAATGGGCTGCTATGTCTATTAGTTTGTCCATCCAGTGTTGGGTTTTAGCTCAAAGATAAGAAGTTTTGCAGAAAATTTCACATTTGGTGTCAGCATTTCCTTTAACAGGAATAACTGCTGTGCCAATTTTTTAATTTGAAAGGTCAGGTATAGGATTGCACAGCTATAAGCCGACAGTCGCACGATGGTGTTACATGCGCCATTTGCAGAGCAGTTTTGTCGACTACAGCACCAGTGCCATATTAAGTTCAATTCGTATAGGCCCCTACGTGTTCGTGTGTGTTTTATATGCTGTTTATGTGTTGTATTTTGTATATGTTGCTCTATCGATGAATGAAGAAGTATATATTTTTCTTGTTTGTAAAAAGATTGGTCCGTATGCTGCATTGGTAAATGTGTCAACATTTAAAGGTAAAGGTAAAGGTAGGTGTATAGCTCTTAAGGAGCAAACCCCTCACAGAGCTACGGAGCGACACCTACCGTATGGGATCACACATTGTTACCTGCCACCCGACAGAGGTGAACGCGTGCCGCCTTAACCCCAGCCAGATAGGCCGGTACTCGATTTACCTGCCCCGGAGGGATGGAAGGCTGAGTTGACCTAGGCGGCTGGTTACATACTGAGATGATTTACCTGCCCAGAGGCAGTCGCCCATCGCAGTACTAACTGGGCCCGGTGTACAGTAACTTCACTGATTGGATCAAACGTGTTACCACTACACCATGCCACCAACCCAAGTGGAACGAGCGAATGCGGGTGAATTGCAGTGTGCGAACACGAGCCATCATGGCGTTTGAGCACTGCAGCAGTTCTGTGAATCCGTGCATTACTGATCTCGTAAAAAACGTCGTGACGCCTCGGACCAGAAATCGACAGTCAGCTCCACAGATGCTAGTTAAGACTCCAGCAGCCCAACGCAGTACCCCGCAGTCTCTCAGGCTCTCAGGTCTTATCGTTACACTTTGCTTCTGTCAGAATTTGACACAGTAAGTAAAAGTGACTTACACGGAATCGCTTAGTTGCAGAAAGTTTGTTTAGAATTTGGTATTTGTAAGTCATTAGTTTTATCATTCTTACTATTCAAAGTGATTTTTACGCGCGAAAGCAGCTACTGCTTTAGCGCATCTTAGCCATCGCAATTCTGTCCCTCCGTTCATTCGTCCGTCCGTCCGTCTGTCTGTCTGTCTGTCACATGGGTGGATCAGTCAAAAACGGTGCAAGCTAGGATCACCAAATCTACACCATTGGCTGCCGAAAGACTCTATTAGTTCTTATGGATTTTTTGGCAATTTTTGGCTGCGAGACACATTTCAAGAGCGAATTGTGTCGAATTCACTACAGATAGATCAAGACAAGCTGCATGTGAAATTTTTAGCATTGAACGTAGATTTCAACGATTCAAGTCCCGATTTTCTACGTTTAAGGAAACCTGCACACGAGGGCATCAAAGAGCGGTACCCCCTAAAAGCCATTATTTTATCATTGTTGGCAAGTCTACCGTGAAAACGGTTGCAGATAGGTTCATGGATGTACTACCTATCACAACAAGCCCTAGTGACAAGCTTTTTAGTTGTATCAACATCGATGACTTTGAAAGATCCTGAACTCCAAAAATAACAGGTTTCATTATTTTGTTGCAATTTTCGGCTACACCACACACATCAAGATTGAATAGCGATGAAATGGCTGGAGATAGACTAAGGCAGTTTGCGAACAGGAACTGCTGTAGGCTTTTGCGCGCCTCGTGAGCATTAGCTCAAATTTCTTGGTAGTTGGGTCATAACAATTGCACAGTGTTTGCAGCACTATTTGTCGGATTTTAATGGATTGCACTGCATGTGCTAACTTTCTGCAGGGTTTTGCTCATCTCTCTGTGCGTCTATTTGTCTGTCTTTGTCCTGTAAATGCTCATAAGTTGAAAGCTACATATTGGAGAAAAAAACAAAATTATTGTGAATATTATACAGGGTGGGAGTAACCTGTGTGCCAATTTTTAGCTCATAAGTGAATGGTCAGGTCTGGATTGCACAGACGGAATTAACATCTTTTTCAGAAGTCATTTTTTGGAGATAGTTTAGAGTTTTTAATGATTGCTCTGTTTCCATACATGCTGGCACAAATACACTACTCTTCCGGTTAGTGTTAAGTCTTTGTCATTCATCATTTTTTTATTCATCATATTGCCACTAAGCACCTGATGAAACAAGGTTAATATAACACATTTTATTATACTTAGTGGAATTTGTTATTTAGTATTCTACTTTGCAGTATCAAAATTTTTTACAGATGCTGCAACTGATGACGGGTCAGTTCAGGATGTTGTAGTTCCCATGGCAACGATAGCATTGGCATCGTCGGATGACATAAGTAACCACTGACTTTTTACTAACATTTTGTAGCATTCTGAAGTATCACAGGAATCAGGCAACCAGCCTTAAAGTGGCTGTGTTTTTTTAGGTTCATTTTTTTGTGATAATTTTACAGAATTTTCACTATTGCCGGTGTGATAGAGTAGCACTGAGTGCTATGTTAATGGTGCCTACGGCCCCACACCTTAAGTAAATGGAACAAGGCAAACTTAAAGCCCTGTAGAGCAAAAACTTGTAGATTGCCCATTACTGTCATAGCTTATTATGTCTGCAAGAGTTTATATGCTGATTGTAGACTGTAGTCTAATGGCATGATAGTTGTAAGCTAAAAATAACTTCTACGCATTAACTGCTGGGTTCAGGTAGAAATGGTTGTTAAAACGTTTGTATGTATTTCTGAGTTTAGCTGTGATTAAGTTGGTGTGAAATTTGGATAAATTAATGGTGATGGAAGTAATTTTTATGTGAATATATTGCATGTGGTTTTAGATTTAGTTTCAGATCTTTTTTGCAGTACATTAAAGGAAAACTGAAGATGTGCCTTTTCTTTTTTTCATTAGATGGACTGTTTTGTTTGTTATTTGTTGTGATTGTTATTTAGTTGGTAAAGAATTGTTTTAAGTTTTTTTTAGTTTTAGAATGGTTTGTCTGAAGATGTCACCACCGCACTACCGATGGCTGTTTACCGGTCCCATCTGAAGACCGTCTGCTGCCAATTTTACACGCAACGGCAACTACTGCTGTAGCGTGTCTTAGCCATCGCAATTTTGTCTGTCCATCCGTCCGTCTGTCCGTCCATCACACGGGTGGATCAATCAAACACAGTGCAAGCTAGGATCACCAAATCTTTACCATCGACTGCCTGGAAGATAGTTTCAGGATCCGTAAAGCTTTTCCATAAATTTGAAAGGGGTCACTCCGAGCGAGGGTGCTAAATGAGAAGAGGGTGGGGAAAATTTGCGATTTTAAGCCAATACGGCTGCGCGAGACCGGTTGTCTGGCGCCCTCTAGCAAGTATAAAAGAAACATCGTTGCTAGGATGGGTGAGGTTAGATTTTGTTTGCACCGGGCTTTCAAACATGCACCGCTGTTGCACATTTCCCATTGCATTAGCTGGGCTTTTCTTGTTATCCTAGCTTTTAGATGTGTACAGTGACATTGTGCAACACCTGTGCAGAGATGCTGTGTTGCTTTGAACACTCTAATCTTTATGTTAATTAGTCACTTACTTTACATGCTGCTGTGCGGAAAAGTAATATTGCCATTCTGCTGACTTAAGTTCATGCTTTTTCTGTTGCCGACCAAATGATGTGGAACTCGTGTGATTCTGTTAACACCATCTCCATCTTTGGAACAATACTTAAGACATCTTTTTTTCATAATACTGATGTGATCATTGCATTGGGGCAAGGGAGTGGCTTTTTGGCATTGATGGGTTATATAAGTCTACATTTTCTCGCAGTACTTGCCAAGTTGTGATGCATTAAGTGTGGTTGGTAGGTCTTGAGGACAACACCGGTGTTGTTTCGATGCTGAGACGACGCTCCAATGATGAAAAGATAAACGTTCGCAAGGCTTCGCTGCTGGCCATAGAAAATGTCTGCCGGCTTGAGGCACAAAACGTTAATGAACAGGTGATAGCAAAATTGTCAGTTGGCAAACTGTTTACCTGTAGTCTAATATGCTATGAATTTTTCTAAGATACAGCATGTTAGCTTAGCACATAAATTTTTTGTAACTTGTCACATGTTATTCATATGTGTTTTTACATTTCTCTTGAGATTTTCGCTATCTTGATTTTTACTCACAGTTTTTCATAAGTTATGCTTATGGCTGGGTGCGGTCATTTCTGATTGATAGAATGCAGCAGATTGCCTACAGTGGTCACCTGTTTTCTGTCCAGTCGGTACTGTTTGGGGATTTGCAAGGATCCGTACTGGGCCCGCTCTTGTACGTTCTGTATACAGCTAAGTTGGCCCTCGTCGTTGATCGTAATAGACTCAGTTTGCACCAGTATGCCGATGACACGCAGGTCTCCATCAGCACATCCGCTGATGATGCTGAGGCTGCCGTTTGACGTCTTTCTGCGTGTCTCGTCGACATCGAAGCATGGTTGAAGGCTAGCCGACTTTGAGTGAACCCCACCAAGACCCATGTGATGTGGTTGGGATCTCCACAGCAGCTGGCTAAAGTCAATGTTTCGGAGGTTCTGGTGGCGTCGGCACGTATCAACGTCTTGGAGACGACGCATAACCTCGGTGTCATCGTCGACAGCCAGCTGACGCTGTCTGCGCAGGTGTCCGCTGTATGTTGCAGTGGCTCTTACCAGCTATGAGAGCTCTGACCATTCATCAGATCGATGTCATCTGACGCTGAAGACCCGGGTCCACGCGTTTATTTCATGTCGCTTGGACTACTGTAACTAACTTTTCTACGGCGTCACTGACGGTCTGATGAGCAGGCTGCAGTCTGTGCAGAATGCAGCTGCACGGTTGGTTTCTGGTGTTCGACGCTGAGACCATATAATGCCGGTGCTACAGGAGCTGCACTGGCTTCCAGTTGGCGTCGGGTGGATTTCAAGATGGCCACCCTGGTCTAATTGGTACTGTCCGGCATGGCTTTAGCATACCTGGCCACTGACTGTCAGCTGGTCTCTGGCGAAGGCCGTCGTCAGCTGCATTCTGCCAACTCAAAGGCATGCGTCGTCAGACGAACCTGCAGCAGCTATGGAGACAGATGCTTTGCTGCTGCAGGTCCAAGGCTTTTGAACAAACTTCTAACACATCTGAGACAAACTGACATTAACTTCGAACAGTTCAAGCAGCTGCTGAAAACATTTTTATTTGGTTGTTGAGAGCGCGGTGGATTGTGGCTAACTGTTAAATTGTGCCCTTTAAGTTATCTTACTTACTTACTTTACTTACTTACCAACTGTTTATAAATTGGGTTGCTCCATCATAGAGATTTTGGGTGTATAAAGACTAGTTTGTGATTGCTTAAGTGTGTTGTGGGAGTTGCAGAGTTTGATATTTTACTGCATTGAATTTGTGCTATTTCTTTGCATCTAAAGGTGGATAATGTTATCTTAATGCAGTACAGTAAGTAATCCCACACTGTATTGCACTGTTTGGTTGTTTTTACTGATGTCGTTATGTTTCAGTAATCAGCTGATGAGGTTTTTATCAACTAGAACCGTTGTGTGTTTAGAATCTCAGCATATTGAAAGATCGTTGCATCGACCTCGCTTTGTCCGTGAGGAAACAAGCATTACAGAGTCTGACTGATTTACTTAACAGCTTTCCTGAGAATAAAGCCATTCAGAGGTGCTGCTGTTATTGTCTCTTTTTACTTTCAACCTATTTACTTATTTTAGGTGATGTCTTAGCTTGCATCAACAAAGTTGTTCTACTTTGAGCCATGTTATTACTTGCATGATTGACCGATGAATAGGGCCTTACTTAATTCCCAGAGAAAAAATGTAAATTACACAAGCATTTTAAGGAAAAATGCAAATTACACGGAAGACTAAAATGACCTGAAATTGTTGTGATTTTATTTGCTACACATGCATAAAGTGAAATGTCAACGGGAGCTAGGATCCATGTATATTGTAAAGCAGATTAACTGCGGTTTAGCCAACTAAGCAAAAAATCATTCAGCCAAAGTTAGTTGATGTTGTGCCTGAATAACAAAAAATTTTGCACTAGGTGAACTAAAATTTAGGGAAAAAATACAAAAAAAATCTGTAAAGTTTACATGATGTCATGGACATTTCTAATTACATGGAAACCTGCCAGTTACACGGATCATGTCACGTCCGTGTAATCGTGAAAGTTTTCTTGTTGGGTACAAAGTAGCGTACGTTTGATAAATAGCTTGGTCAGTTATGCCAAAATCAAATCAGTCATAGAATAACCACTTAAAATGACTGGTTGTTTATAACTACATGCCTGAAGTTTAGAGCTGTCAAAGCGTTAATTTTTTACTCATTGATGCACTGCATTAATTTTTTTAATGCATTAATTAATGCATTATTAATGCTCTCAGGCCCGTCGAGAGGGGAAGTAGAAGGGGAAGTTACCCTGGGTTCCACGACGTTTGGGGGGCCGCTTAAAATATAGAAATATAGAATATAGAAAGAATATAGAAAGTTAGAAAGCAAATAAAAACATTTTCCAACAATAATTGATGTCATCGCTAACATACAAAGCTATTAGTCTGTCATCTAAATAATATTTATTATTTATTTACAGTAGTGATGGAACAGCGACTACAGTTTGGTTACTTGAATTCATTCGATTGCCAAATAACTGCAGTTTAGCGGAATATTGGAACTTTTGCTTCACAGAATTCAGTCAACTAAATAAATTTATGCATGTGCATTAATTTTTTTAACGCACATTAATTTTTTTAACACGCATTAATTTATTAACACATTAATTAATGCGTTAATTTGACAGCTGTACTGAAGTTTAAAGATATGTCTGCATATTTGTTAAAAAAACTAATTAGAGATGAAATTTTAATTGAAACAATATTTTTTTGGGGTTCATTTTAAAAGACAGATAGTTGTTGAAGTGACGATGGCACATAGTTGGTGCTGCATATGAAAACGATTATTGTCCATACTTTGTTGTTTATAGTGAGACTGCTGCGAGACTGAAATTGTGATTGTATTAAAGGTTAGAAAAACGTTCTTTGGAACGAGGTATCTGTTCTATTGCCATGCTATATAGCCTAAGGGAGGTAGGTGCAAACAGGGCGCAATTATCTTTCACAGGGGCCGAGTTGTAGTCAATTTTGTCTCAAAATACGTTGCCATGGCAACAGGGGTCGGCAGGTGAGAAATTTAAATGACACCATCGGATAGTCTGGGCCCGAAAATAGGGGTGTAGGTGAAAACAATGTGCAATTATTTTTCACGGGGGCCGAGTTATAGTAAATTTTGTCCTAAAATTTGTTACCATGGCAACAAGGGTCGTCAGGAGAGAAATTAAAATGACATCGTCGGACAGCTCTGGCCCAAAAATAGGGGGTAGGTGCAAACAGCATGCAATTATCTTGGGGACCGGGTTATACCGCTGTGAAATCTCTATTGGCTGTAATGCAAAATTTTGCAACTTTTGAATGGTTGCTATGGCAACAGGGGTTGATAGGGGTCAATTTAAATAACACTGTAAGATTGCCCAACCCCGAAAATAGGGGGGTAAGTAAACACAGCGCGCAATTATCTTTTACGGGGACCGAGTTATACCACTTTGAAGTCCCCATAGGCCATAATGCAAATTTTTAAAAAACTTGGGGTAAAATAAGGAAGGACTTATCAGATTTTTATCCCAAACAAACTCGATCTTATTTTTCAGGCCTTGAATCACTGGAAAATTTCATCAAAATCGAATCAAAATTGCGGCCTTAGGAGTGTTTACAGACAGACTGACAGAATGCCATAAGTGATTTTATAATCTGTCCCATGCTATGCTATAGCAATGGGACAGATAATAAAAGATAACGGTGGTGTATAGCTCTTAATAGGAAACCCATCACAGAGCTACGAAGCATCACCTGCCATATGGGATCACACAGTGCTACCTACCACCCGATGCAGGTGAACGCACCCCACCTTAACCCAGCCAGACAGGCCAGTACTGGATTTACCTACCTCGGAGGGATGGAAGGCTGAGTTGACCTTGGTTGTATATACAAGAGCTGTGTAATAGCTTAATGTCGGTGTGATAATGAGTACGATGTGATTATTGTATAGATGTTGGTTGGATGGTGTTCTTCCATTGGTTCTTGATGTGGAATCGACCGCCCAGTCCAAGTGTGTAGAAGTCGTTGGATCGGTGATCTTTGGTAATCTCGTGGCATACAATCGTTTGTCTACAAGTCATGACAGGATGGCCTGGAGCTTACTGGACGTCATTGCAGATAGCGGCTCTGACGATCTCGGGTCTGTTGGAAATTGTGTGATTTTTTCTCTCTGTTTGTTCTTAGATTTATGATGAATTTTATGTTTTCAGTAAGTGACTGTATGTTGTTATAATTGGCATATGGTTTAACTAGTTGTGGTTGATTTTAAATGTTACGTAAACTTTTAGGTTGTTTTTTGGATTTTCTGGCTGTGATGTTTTTTGTTTTGTATACATATTCTTTTTCTGTCTGTCTGTTTTTTAAAGATTTTTTTGATGAATAAATGTTTTCACATAAATGCATGCATCAGCTGATCAGCATACAAATGATAGAAATTCTACTCACGATGGTTCAGTTGTAGTGATAAGAGTTGTACTAATCATACCAATAGCAATAGTGATTTTTTGGTATTTTTTGTATTTTTTTACAAACTAGCTGTTGTGGCATGTAGATTTTTTGCCCCATTTTCTTTGTTGAGTTTAATCTTAAAGCACACCATGTTGGGCGGTTTTCAGAAAGTGTTTTTTTCAGGTTTGTTTTGTGTTGCTCTTGGTGTCTAGTCGATACTTTCAGAAGGTGTGTCAGCATCGTGGCAAGGTCGGTGCTGTGACAAAGACACTGTTGAACATCGTGAAGTCTCATATTGGCACGGAGAACAACATGGTAGTAACATCTCACTTTGTTGCCGCTTTGCTAAACTCCACAAACAGTATCAAATTGTAAGTGCAACTGGCTAGGCGTTGCGCGAAGGCTAGTGGAATGCTGCTTTGTTTTAGAGGAAATGATGTTGGGAAAAAGAGAACGGGGAGAAGACGGATGCAGTTCCAGCTAGTAACATTTACGTTGATCTGAAGAAAGTTGCTAAAATAGGATCGCTTGGCAATTTGTTAAGAAGAGATTGTTATAAACCTGCTGAATGAGTCGATGTGATAATTGTACTGGTGAATCTTGGTCTATATGCCAATCACCCAAGACACTCAGGCCAACTCAGTCTAGCCATCCCTTCGTGGGTAGGCAATACCGGCAATGGTTACGGCCGCCACTATTGATGAAGTGCTGACTGAGTTCTGCAAGACAGTAGGCTCTGTTACTAGGACTGCTTTGATGCTGACGCAGTTGGTTAGATGCTGGCTGTTTATAGAGCCAGCCATCTGGCTGACTTTCATTGTATCTTTGCTTGGTTTGTTCTAACCCCTGCTGGCTTAAACTGCCACCCAAAGTGGGGAGGAGCTCCCACGCCGTTGACCTTAGTCTGTGCTTAATCTTCTCTTTCTTCTTCATGTCTATGTAGCTGTCGGTATTCGTTACTGAATTATCTGTTTCACAGTCAGATGATCAATGCATAGATAATGTATTCTGCATGTTTGTGGAACGCTAGGGAGCATGGCTTCTGCTGTCGGAGATCGTTGCTTTTCTGCCAAAGTTCGATTGCAGCTTCATTCTGGAGTATTGGCATGATGGCATTGCATGTTCCGGTATGATGACTCCATTGTTTGTACTTTGTTTGCTGTGTAAGGTGTAGTCTCATTTTGCTACTCATGTGTAAGAGATGATCTGCATAGTAATTGGTAGTGCATTTTATTGGAAAATGTTGTTGCAGGTAGTATTGAATATTTTAATAACAATACTGTAAAATATCATATTATTACTTTTACACACGAAAACAGCTATACTGCTTTAGCGCGTTTTAGCGAGCGCAATTCTGTCCGTCCATCTGTTCGTCTGTCTGTCCATTACATGGGTGGATCAGTAAAAAACGGTGCAAGCTAGGATCACCAAATCTTCACCATCGGCTGCCTGGAAGACTCTAGTTTTAGGAACCGTAAAGGTTTTTCATAAATTTAAAGGAGGTCACCCGGAACAAGGGCACTAAATGAGAGGGGGTAGGAATTTAAATTTGCAATTTTTAGCCAATAAGTCGCTCTATCTCAATAACATTGCGAGATAGGGCTTAGGTTACTATTAATCACTAATAGGAAGTTGTACACTGGCTCTCAATTGCCACTGAATTCAATGACCCTGGATGACCGTGAATGCCAAAATAGGGGTTTTAATGGATTTTTTTGGTGATTTTGGGCTGTGAGAGACATGTCAAGAGCGAATTGCACCAAAAACAATTGAGATAGACATGGAGAAGCTGCATACGAAATTTTCAGCATTGAACGTAGATTTTGATGTTTCAAGTCTCGATTTTCTAGGTTCAAGGAAACCTGCACATGAGGGCATCAAAGAGCAGTACCCTCGTAAAACTCGTTATTTTACCACTGTTAGTCAGTATTTCGTGAAAACGGTTGCAGATAGGCATGGGCATTGGGCATGCTGCTTATCACAACAAGCACTAGTGACGAGCTTTTCAGTCCTCAACATTGATGACTTTGTAAGACCCTGAACTTCCAAAATAAGGGTTTTTATTGATATTTGCGATCTTTAGCTGCAGCGCACACTCCATGAATAAACTGCAACGAAATGGTTGGAGATAGACTAACAGTTTGCGAATAGGAACTGCTATAGGCTTTTGCACGTCTCGTGAGCATTAGCTCAAATTTCTTGTTGCTTTTTGTTGCCAGAGCTTGAGAGCTAATTCCCTGATGAGTTTTGGGGCTGTATGGAATCGACATATTGTCTTTCTCCAAGAAGACTGCTCTGAAGTACCTTAAGTTCTGTCAAGATTTTGATTTGTCATCGCCCGATTCGTCATTTAAACGATTTTATTCTAAGTTTATCAACCCATAGCCAAGCATAATCTTATTTTTTCGCATTAATTTTTGTTTTTATATTTTATTTATTTTTATATGTCAGTTGACATTTGTTTTCATAACTGAAATCTGGATATGTAAGTAATCATAATACAAGACGTGTATGCTGTGAACCCAGTGGACTGACGGACCTGAAAGTCGAGGCTATCACAGCTAGTAGCCTGTTTTGTATTTTGTGGTGTTTTGTGCTGTATCGGTAGATGCTGGCAGCAGCAGAACGTTTCAGCTGGTGCTGGCAACTTTGTCTCGCGTCGCTGACAACCTCACTCCGGGCAGCAAGGCGGAGCTGGCTGGTCAGCATCTTCATGTTTGATATCAACAGCTAGTTGTGTCGTGGCCGCGTGGCTGGTGGGTAGTTGTCCCTCCCACAAATTTCTGGCTGTCGGACAATTGTTGGCTGTTAGCAAATTTTCCTAAAGTTTTTTTCTTTGAAAATTGGCATCAAAAATCCAAAATTTTGCCTCAAAGATCGCCATTTTAAGGATATTTAGGGGCAAAATAACAATTTTTAGTTTCTGTTATGTCCTTTGTCATAAATATATAACTTTTCATCTGAATTCTGTCCGAGATTTGCAGTATCTGTCGGAAAATTGCAGCTTCTTGCTTTGCATACTTTTAAAACTCAAGATGCTGCTGTTAACAGTTTGCTTCAGTTTGTCCATGGTTATAGATCTTTGCAATCTTTTGAGCTAAAAATTGTCACCCCAGTTTATGACAACTAGGAGCAACATTTACACCATTTTGGTTTTTTCTGTGCCTTTTCTACTGCAAGTTAGCAATCCCTGGTGGACAGATGGACAGCATACAGATGAGCAGTGCTTGTAATGTCACCTGTTAGGACATGATAGCTGTTTTCCTTTGGTACTGAGGTACTTATTGGAAATTATAACGTAGTTTATCCAGTTTGTAAAAAGCAATAGTGTACAATGGTTTGTTGGAAATCTTTTGGGACTTCATGCAGAAACCTGTCATGGATACATGTGACAAATTGATTAATGGAAGAGAAGCTGAAAGGCAATATGAGCAGTTTCTATTGCACTGGTTTACATGATTATATGTATTTAGTATAACATCATGCGAAAGTACAGATAACAGAAAAAAATAATAAAAATATGTATATGGGTGCATTGTAGTGTATTTTTGGTTTGAATAAAATTATGCATTTAGTATTGGCTGGTAAAAATAATTGGTTTTATAGTTATTCGCAGAGTATGTAGTACTTAGTAGTTTTGCCCTGGGAGTTTGATAGATGACTAAGAGCAGATTATGTATTGGATATAGGTGGCTTGAAGGAGAGGATACTGAAGTTTAACTTGCAACCCGAGTTAGTCGTGGCTGTCATTAACACTCTGTTCATGGTATCACTGATCTGCTTTCTGCATATGTTGCTGCTACAGTGATGTCAGTTATATTAAAAAATATTTTAGCAAACTTTTTTGATTTTATTGTCTGCTGATGCAGAATTTGATTTTTGGGCCCTTATTTACATTAGTTGTTTTTGTTGCTGGGGTTCAGTATGTTTCCGAAAAAAAAACATAGTTCTGATGTATTTCAGAGTATTTTTAGCAAGTTTGTCACCAGACTGTAGAAGGTTATGAGGAGTTCTCTTTTGCTTCGTTGATTAAGTTGTTTACTTTTTGTTGTCGTTGTTATTATGAGATTGATGACTGTCTGGAGGATTACAGGGAAGATTATTAGAACTACTATTATGTTAATTACATATGCATGCCTATAATGGAGTTCTTACAATTTTAGGTTTAGCTCGTGTTTTGTGTTTCTGTAAAGTTTAAAACTTTGTTTCTATATTGTAAAGGTGAAACCTACTGTTCCGTTATTATGTGTTTGTGTGTATTCTGCCTGAAAAGGCCGTCCCCGAAATGAGTTATACTGTGTCGGGTGGGACATTGAATGAATGAATGAATATGTCAATTTGTACAGCGCCCAATTAGAGAAGACCTCAAGAGCGCTCTTAAACCCTACTCACTCATTACTGTTGTTGTTGTTGTTGTTGTTGTTGTTACGAGCCCATCAGGCAGTGCCTGCATGTGGAGACAAATGCTTCTGGGAGTTAAGGGTTTGCAGGATGTTGCACGGCTGACAAAAGCATAGTAGAAAGTAGGACTGCAGAGATTAACGACTAATTAATAAGTTAGTCAATATTCGTTAAAAAATTGGTCGATTAACATTTTTTTCAATCAATTAACAATTTGATAAAATTTGTTTACTTCTTCACAGCATAAAATGACTAATGGTCAACGTTTGCAGTTTAAATTTGTATTGCATAAGTCATGTTATCAAGGTCTTTACTTGTATAGTGAGTTCAACAGTCTGCACTTTGTGATCTTTGACTACACAGTTCGTGTAGGCTATTGTGTCATCGTCACTTTTTCAATTTTGCTTTAATCTGCAGAAGATAACAACAACCAGTAGATGAATTATACAGTTTTTGCAAGCCTTTTTGACTACAAAAATTAATTGAAAGAACAACGCATATTGTGTAGGTGACACTGTCTGATGAAGAAACATGTGAAGTGGGGGTGTGGTTTGGTGATGTGCTGAAGCAATGTGACTCCTACTTGTCTCGCGTCATTCTCACTGAAGATACAGGCAAGGGACCACCACGAAACACTTTTCATTTTCTTTGTATCCTAGTAGAAAAGTTTGCTGCATGTTGTAATATTGATAGCTAGTCAGATTGACTCGGCATGAATACCCATCTGTAAGCAATTATACACCATACATTAATGCGAGTGGAAACCATGCATAATTTGATATTCCTCAGATGTTCGTGCAGTTATGAGCAAAAAGATTTTCATATGTACATGAGTCATTGCAGCATTTGAGGCGTGAATCAGCTGTCATCTCTCATTCATTTGCTGTCTGAATAATTGCGTAACAATGTAATTGTCATGATTGTTGATGTAATTATCGTTATTGTGACAGTATAGCTGTCATGAATCACTCTGTGTTGTACATGCAGCAGGTTCGTTGTTGGATGAATCGACTGTCATCTGTCATTTGTTCACTGTTGGTGAGATAGCTCAGCTCTGTCCTTTGCTTACACCAAAGCGGCTCTACATGATCGTTCAGAGTCTGATTGCTGCCGCAGCCATCACGTCCATCGGTCTGTTTACAGCTCAGCAGCTAGTGTTCTTATTATTGTTGGGCCTATTATTTGCTGTCCCTGGATAGGAGTTCCCGAGGGAGTTTTAAAAATTTACTAAGCAGAGCAATACAATGGCAGATGCGATCCTCAGTCCATAATATAGTCATCGGCTGGCAAACTGTCAGGCAACAATTTTTTACTCCATGCACACTACGTTTCTAACGTAGCGAAGAGGAGTATATGAGATCGGTGTAATATTGAGGACCAACTGATGACCGACCTCTGTTCCTTTAAGAGCCTTCCTGGAAGAACTTCAAATGGCCATATCTCAGCAACCAATCATCCAATCCACTTCCGGTTTGGTTTTAGGGTGGGGTTGTCAGGGTCGGTTAATATAACAGTGCCATTTATATTTAGGCCCAACTGGGACAAAATGGGCTTCTGCTCGGCTTCTGTAAAAGATATGTCTCGGATCTTTAGTTGCAGATGTAGCAATAGTAATACTGTAGTAGTATTAGTAGTAGTAGTTTATTGTGCACGCCGTGCATGGAGTATACGTAATACATTAGATTGGTTACAGTCCAAAGCATTTCTTGTATTACTATTGCTATTATGTGGTGGATTCGCAAATGTGCAACTGTCACGGTCACTGTAGGAAGACACAACTGTACGGAGCAGATTTAAGCCTACTTTTCAGTGTACAAGTTGTTGCCGCTCAGTCAGAAATGACAGTTTGAGAAAGATTATTCCACACTGTAAGCAGGCCATTACAAAAGCATGTTTAGAGAAACTAAGAAATGTTGCAGTGTTTCGTTGTCTAGCTGCTGATCTTTGGACTAGCGGTTATAGTGCTTCATTAATGGTTGCAATTTTGCTGCTACTCATTGTCTCCGATCAGCTTTGGGATTTGATTGGAGATCATCTCAGTGACCGTTTTCCCATCGCCAATTAGCGACTGATCATCCATCAAATCTCCCATCAAGTTGATGGCCGAATATTGGCCGATCAAGTCAGACAATTGATGATTAAACAGGGTGATCTGTAGTTCATTGCTTATTTGCACCAGAAACATCGCTTCACTTTGCCGGTCAGATCTGCAATTCACGCATTAAAATGAAGTTCCAGGCATGGCTATTAATCACTACTGATCAGTTTATACTGTGTAGGCTTATAGTGTGTTGTGAAGAAATAAAATGGATAGATCTTCCGGTATTCATTTACGATAGAACGTATTTTTGACAGCAGATGATATGGACAATATCGTTGATATAGTTGCTATGATGATGTTTACTGGCAACAGCGCGCCCACTCGCAGCGCATGCTGGGTAATTTAGCACAACTCTACAAATCGAGCTGTCAGCCAATCAGATTGGCATAGAGTAGGCTCAGTTGATGGTGAATCAACAAATCGTGGATCACGTAATTGAAGTTTAAAAATGTATGGAAAAACAAAACACAGTTGATCGACGATCAATTTAGAACATCAAGTTGATCGGAGATCAGTAAATCGGAGATCAGATTGATTTTATTGCCGATGGAAAAACCGGACCTTGCTTTGTCATCCCATGGCAGGTACAAGGGTGAGTGGATCTGGTGGCTGGTTAGATAATGGGATGGTTGATCTGCCTGCAGGTACTAATCAGGGCAGTTAAGGCGAATCTGTGCCTTAAGTTGGCTTGGTCAAAAGGTCGGCAGCCACTCGGTCCAAACTTTCAACTAGTTCACATGTACCTCTGTCACCAAGCAATATACTTTGGTACCAGCCTAACCGGCAGGGAGATAACGCCAGTATTTGGGAGGTTTGGCCTTCTTCTATATGACTGAGTTATGTTTCACTTATTGCCGGCTTCGGGTGACTATAGGTGATTTATTTTTCTAGATGGGAGCTCGCAGCCTCCGCAGTCACAAGGCTCTGACATGCTGTCTTCGCAGCCGGTTCTGTCTCAGTTCCGTGGCTCCAACATGTCTCCGCGTATACGCGCCTTAGCATTTGTCACGTTAGGTCAGTATTTCTTTACTCGGTGTATGCTAATGTAGTGTGTGTTGACCACATTCTGGAGTGAGATAACTGACTGTTGAGTGAACGTGTATGTTCCAGACAGTTGTTTCAAATACTAATATCACGGTTGTCAATGGTCAGTAGTGTCAGCTTACAGTGCTTTTCATTTGGTCACATTTGCGTGCACTGGTGAAGTTATTACATTGACAGTATGAGTGCGAGCATTGTATTATACTGGTTTGCATGAACAGCTTTTCTTGCAGCTAAAAAGTTGCACTACAGCAGCATTTACAACTTGATTTTGTTTTACTGCCAATTTTCCTCCTAGTTCATCATATGGTAATGTGACTATAGAGACCGCATGGTGACTATGTACACTGTGTCTCAAAAAACATCCGAGACATTTTCAACTGTAACTTGAAAACCAATTATCAGATTTTGATAATTTTTGCGCGCGAAAGCAGCTATGCTTTCAGCGCGTCTTAGCCATCGCAATTCTGTCCGTCCGTCTGTCTGTCACACGGGTGGATCAGGCAAAAACGGTCCAAGCTAGGATCACCAAATTTTTACCATCGGCTGCCCGGAAGACTCTAGTTTCAGGAACCGTAAAGCTTTTGCATAAATTCGAAGGGGGTCACTTCGAACGAGGGCGCTAAATGAGAGGGGGTAGGCAAAATTTGCGATTTTTGGCCTATAACTCGCTGTATCTCAGTAACGGTGCGAGATAAGGCCTGGGTTACTATTAATCACTAATAGGAAATCGTATACTGGCTTTCGATTGGCGCCAAATTCAATGACGTTGGATGACCTTGAACGCCAAAATAGGGATTTTTAATGGATTTTTCGGGCGATTTCGGACTGCGACAAAATCATTCACAAGGCGGCGCCACTGTGCTGGCATTGGTGGCGTGGTGTTGTTGGTAACGCGTTTCGGCTGAAACGAAGTTACTCTACGCCGGGCCCGGTTAGTACTGCGATGGGTGACTGCCTGCGGGCAGGAACTGCTATAGGCTTTCATGCGTCTCCTGAGCATCAGCTCAAATTTCTTGTTGGTATAAATATTCCTGACACAACTTGCCATAAAACGATCGTTCAGTTTCCCACCTCACCCAGCGTTTGTTTCTGCACAACCTGGGAAAGCACAACCAGCGAAATATCACTTTTTATCCAATGCGATATGATTGCTTAATTAATTTTATGCGTAAAAACACATTTTGGTCACATTTCTTACACTGTGGCTGACATTTTATTCAGTTGTCCATTTTTCAACTGCCTGCAGTAAAATTGTTTGAAGTGTTGGCCCACTATGTGAACACAGGCAAGGAGACACTTTCTCCATTCATTGGCAGTAGTATCGATAATGTTCTGCTCCAGGCCAATCCAGGCTGTACCAGTCGCTTCTTGACTTCGCAAACATTCCTAAACTTCATCTGGTAGACACACTGCTGCAAGACAGTCAAACCTTGTAATAGACCTGCTGTTGAGGCCCACAAATTAGGACAGATAGAATTTATTGACGTTTTTTCATTCATTTTAACACGTATTATGCTTGGTCTGGTTTCCCCAGGTAGTGCAAAAGCAGACGTAGGGTGAGGTAGAAACTAAAACACTTACTTAATAGCCATTGTGTCGGAAATATTTCTGCTAAATATTATTGAAATCTGCTAATCTTTATTCAAGGTACGATCAATAATGTTGGGGATGTTTTTTAAGGTTTTCTGTTCATTTTAACACATATTTCGCTTGATCTAGTGCGAAAGCATACATAGGGTGAGGTGGAAAACTGAATGGTCGTTTGATGGCAAGTTGTGTCGGGAATATTAGTACCAAAAACTATTAAAATTTTGTAATTGGTTTTCAAGTTACAGTTGAAAATGTCGGGGATTTTTTTTGAGACACAGTGTACATCACATTGTGAATTTGTGTGATCAGTGGATGTACAGGGTGGGCCAAAAAATGTGCCACTTTGCTTTTGTCCATATCTTTGTTAATTATTGACCGATTTTCAAAATTCTTTCACTGACACACTCTGCAAACAACTTGTGATAATGTGATTATTATAGATCCCACCACACCATAAATGTATTTTTACACTACCTTGTGAAATATCAATGAAATATGCATACATAACGATAATAACAAACGAACATTTTGGTAAAATTGAAAAAAAACACTTCAGACCAACATTGCAGTGAATGATCTGTATGACACTAGACTGTGTGGGTATAACACAGTTCAGTGTCATATGAATCATTCATCGCAATGTTGGTCTGAAGCATTTTTTCATTTACCTAAATTGTTGTTATTATCTTTAGTTTTTGCTTAGATTTATATTTCACAAGGTAGTGTAAAAACGCATTTTCCCTGTGGTGGGATATATAATAATCACATTATTGCAGATTGTCTGCAGAGTGTGCCAGTGAAAGAATTTTGAAAATTGGTCAATAATTGGCGAAGATATGGACAAAAGTAAAGTGGCACGTTTTTTATGGCCCACGGTGTATAGGCAAACTGTGACTATGGAGGAGATGACTGTGACTATGGAGGAGATGACGTGTTGATTACAGGTGTGATCTGTGGATGTGTAGGCAAACTCTGCCTGCAGAATGAGAATCTGGCAAAACAGAACATTCCAGCACTAGCGCGTGAACTGGAAATCTCACCCGATGTTTCTGTGCGCAACAACGTCATCATCGTCATGTGCGATCTCTGTGTTCGGTTTGTATTCTTTTTTACGTCATTCCATTCCCACTTTTTTAAAAAGGAATTTGAAAGTCCTGGAAATTTTTCATTATTTTTCAAGATCCTGCTTGTCAACTTTTCATTAAATGAACATATGATGATGATGATGTTTATATGATGTTTTTTTGTGAAATATGTGGAAATTTACATCAAAACCACTGTAATATTTTCGAATATCCTTTAACATAACATAACATTCAGTTATTGTTATTGCAGCCAAATGGCTGGATTAGGTATACAGTACGTTAAAACATCAACTGCATAATAAAAGCATAACTGTATTGCAGAATGTCTGGCCTTTAACTGATACATATTTGTGTAATGTTTTTTGTGTAACTTTTGACATTACTTATATTTATTTAGCGTGAAAAACGTTTAAGAAACTAGAGAACAAAAAAAGCCCTGCTAATGCAAAAGGGAATGCACAACAGCGATGCACTGTCATACCTAGTGATCCGTAGACTTCATCTGTAGATCCGATCCATACGGCTTTTGCCTACAGTTTTAAAGAAAGGCCAGTCAAACAAAATCAGTCACCAGAGGCCGCCAGTGCTAGATGACCAGTGACTAAATTATCTATAGTGTTTTATTAACTTGTACTCATCAGAGTGCGCCACCTCTCACTCTGCCAACGGCATATCAGCTAGATATTGCAAATTTTACCTACCCCCTCTCTCATTTAGCGCTCTCGTTCGGGGTGACCCCTTTCTAATTTATGGAAAAGCTTTACTGATCTTGAAACTAGAGTCTTCCATGCAGCCGACAGTGAAGATTTGGTGATCCTACCTTGCACCGTTTGTGACTGATCCACCCGTGTAACGGACAGACAGACAGACAGAATTGCGATGGCTAAGATGCGATATAGCAGTAGCTGCTGTTGCACGTAAAAAATTACAATACTGTCTGTCTGTCTCTGTATACGTACAGGTACACATCACTCGTTGACCCGTACATATCATGTATCTCAGTCTGTCTGAAGGATGAGTCTTCGCTCATTCGCAGACAAACCTTCACACTGTTGACTCAGCTCCTGCAGGTTTGCATCATACTTTTACGACATTCTCATTAGAGTAGAGCTGAGTAAATTATCGATTAATAATGCAAAGAAATAATTACTGAATTTTTTTATCTAAAGTCACATCGCTTAGAAAGCATCGTAAACTGGCAACCATAAAGTTGTTCATGTTTACAAACAGTAAACGTGTCCTGTCAAGTGAGTGTGAACATTTTAATCTGTTTACAGCTTACAAGACTGAATGTAAAAAATAGTGATAATTTGTATGTAACACGTTTCTAATATCCTTTGCTGTAAGAGTGAATGAAGAGGAATTTTCGTGCTGAATTTAACTGGACTTGACTGGTGATGTGTCTGTTGTGAAATTGGTTGATTCTTGGACATATCTTTAACAAAGTACTACCGTGACTTGATTATCTCTAATATTGCTAACTGTTTTGCTGTGTTTCCAGGAGGATTATGTGAAGTGGAAAGGGTCGCTGTTCTTTTGTATAATTTTGTGCGCTGTTGATGAAGATGAAAGTTTGAAAACGTTCGGTAAGTGTCTGACGCCATCTTATTTGTTGTTTGTCGGCTGCAAGATTGTCATGAGTGAAACATTAGATGCTGTCAGTTTTGATAGTTGGATTAGTACTCATGCTCATTCATTTTGATTGCTCAGCAAAGAACAAAAGCTCTGTTGTTAAATGGGAAGGGTCTGCTGTAGCTGAGGCCCACTATAGCTAACTAACCCTAACCCTAACTCTGCATCCTAAATATTACTTCACTATCATCATACTGTCATACAGTGTAGATGGTTTATTTTATCATTTCACTCATTTTTAAGTGAAGTTTTTTTTTATCTCATGCCACTATAGGTAGTAGAATTTAGCTACAACAGGCCTTAACTATAGGTGGCTGTTGCCAGTTAAATGCAGCTAATCTTGGTGATGATATTAGGGGATGATTGGTCAGTTCGCTGAGCTTTTTCTGTCAAGCAATATTTTCGTTAACTACAGGACACACTTTTGCTTCTGGGTAGATTACAGTGTGAGAGGGGTTGTGGCACAGGGCATGGCACAATTGAACAACAATGGCTGCCGTGTGAAATTGATGGCTAAATGATGTGTGCGTTGCTGTGGTTGCAATGACTGATGTGTTTTTTTGTGTCTTCAGCACGTTTCTGTCTGATCAATCTGCTGCTGCAGCGTCATCCAAGCTTGTTCTTCAATCACTTTGTTGAATCTATCTTCTATTTTAACGACTATAAAGCACACTCGGGCAAGTGGTTATCGATGTATAAAATTGTATTTACACCATGTCATTCTCGGTTTGCCGGTAAAAATTTCATACTGTGTACGTTGCTTAGATTAATGATCTCGAACAAAGTCCTTGCAGTTTCTGGTGCTGCTTTTGGTTGAATCTTCTGCAGATAGTAATTTCATCATGAAGTAATGCATCCACTGCACTGTAAGGCAGGCAGTATGATCATAGATTAAGTTTGATATGTACTGTATAAACTGGACTTGAAATAGAAAAAAAATAAGTGCCGATATGAGAACTGTATGAGTGTGGTTGCAGGTTATATATTGTGTGTTAAATACATTATTTTGTAACCATTTCATGAAAGAAGTGGCAGTGTGTTTTTCAGGTGGCCAAAGAAATGCTTGTAAACCATACTGGCTCACCTCTAGCTATTTTCATAAATTAAGATAACTGCTATTTTAGTGACATTGTGTATGCACAGTAAAACGTTTCTCATGTTAAAGGTACTGGATGTTGATAGGGACCGGTCATCCGACTGACTTGGGTTGTGTGCTCTCTTAACAGGGTTTAACCCTTGATGGCTCAGAGGCGATGAGCTTTCACGCAACGGTCTATGAGTAAATCTTTTTCTGAACTGAGCTGCTGTGTTCATGATAATGGAGACAGTATTGCCATTGACACAGCTGCATGGTAGTGATGTAACAGGTTTTGTTTATAGTTTGACCATTCAGTGCTTCTTTAGAAAATTGGCTTTTGTTCTGGAGACTGTATCGCGCCATTGACAGTGAGATTGCTGACGGTTAGTTGTCTTGTGTGATCAGTGTACAACAAGTTTGGTGAGACTGAACGTCAGAAGAAGCTGTTTGTTCTGCACGGAGATGCAGCTGCAGGGTAATGAATGATGTAACGTGTTGAGTGATGTTTATAGCTTGATCAGTGAGTGCCTCTTTAGCTTGATCATGTATGAATAGTGAATGATGCTGAATAGGGGCAGATGAACCGCGGATCCAAGATTTGGATTTGTGGAACCAAGTCACTGCAGGTGCTGCACACCAAGAATATCGGGGTGGGACATGAGGAATTGACGTGACCCAAATGGTGACATTTTAAGGTTGATGTTTCTGTTGGAGACTAATGGTGGCTATAGAAAGTTTTCAATGCAGCAAGTATAGCACAGCATTGGGACAGATACTTCATTCCGCAGAACATATTTTGCTTATGTGCTGTATTTTCAATTCTTTTCCAGCATTATTTAGGCCTAGTTTTGTTATTATAGTTCACTGCCATCTAGTATTGTAGATCACTCAGATTGTTGTCGTTCTAAATGTAGTTGCAGCCGAGTGCGTGTGTTTGTGTATTTATGCATCTGTCCAGCAAGCGAATGGCCCTCTACAAGCTGATGTTGGAACACATGACTGATTCGCATCGGTTCAACTTACTGTTCAAACTCATTGTTGAGGTTTGTTTGCTTCCAGTTTTTTTTTTGTTCAATGATAGAACAGCTACCGCATATGAGTGATTTTGGCATTTTTGATATTTCATAGAAATCTGAAAATTTTTGTTCTCTAGGGTTAAACTGCTTGGATGGGTGACTGGCTGCAGTGTGTAAAGCATCTCAGTAAATAACCAACACCATTGTCAACTCAGCCTTCCGTACCTCCATGATAGGTTAATCGAGTACCGGTATGTTTGGCTGTGGTTATGACATGGTGCGTTCATCTGTGTCGGGTGGCAGGTAACACTGTGTGATCACATATGGCAGGTGATGCTCTGTAGGTTTTTTATCATGTGTATGTGTGAAGGTACTGGAGCCAATAGCTGATGAACAGCTGGCAATGAATGCTGCTACGGCCGTTATACTGCAGGACACGTTGGCTTGTCTCACCTGCAAAGTCAGTGGCTAAACAGCACACAGCAGCTGCTCTTGGGCAGTTTGACGTAGACTGTATTTGTATTGCTTTGCATTAGGTGCCAAAATATTCGTCACAGCTTTGTAAAATTGCACGTTTAGATCAGGCTTAGCCACAAATTCATTAAACCCATTTACTTGTCGCTGGAGCTCCTCTAAAAAGCTTAGGAATGGAAGATGCTGCTTGTATCTCTTAATTGCGGCATTTCGGTGTCAAGATTATCTGTGCTGATTTTGTTAGCATTTCAGATTTGGTAATATCGGAATTTATGTCATGACCTACGTCATTCTGCCATCTTTCACTGTTCGTAATTTCACTCCAGTCAGGCGTAACGGTTGAAATGTGGCTTATTTACGTGTATAGCACAGTTATCGACATAAGCACGTTTCGTCGTGGCGTAGAGTTTATTATGCCTTAAGTGGTTTTTAGTGTTTACTGTCTGATTGTTTATCAGGAAATGAAACCGACTGTGTTGCGTGCAAAGCCGAGTGAGGATGTGGCTGAGACTGAGCAGGAGATGGCTGATGCTGTGATGAATGCTGCCAAAAAGACCATCATTACTCAGGTGATTATCTGCCCCCCTCCCCCCTCAGTCTTTCAAATTTTCTGCATGTTGAATTTTGAACAATATTGTTTTTTTGTTCTTGACATCTCACGTGGCTGTTTCTCTCATCGCCATTTTTCCCATTGCCATTTTTCATGTGTAAATAATTAGTGTTTAGGGTTAGGGTTAGGGTAAGTAACTCGGGATTAGGTCTAGTTTTAGTTACTTCATCTTAGTTGTTCAGGGTTTGCTTAGGGTGATTAGTGCTAGGTTTAGGAATAGAGTCAGTAAGTCAGGGTTAATATCAGTTTTCATTAGAAAACGGCCATATAGGAAATGACCACCTGGACCATAACCATTCTGGGTGACTGATCATATAACACTAGAAATATGTCAGCACAGTGTCGAAATATTGTGCAGCCATCTGCTTAGACCTGCTCAGCTCTTACACTAACTTTGACCTTTGAAATTTTAGTCTGAAAATCAGTACACCAGTAGCTACTGCCCTGGGGAACATTTGCACCAATTTCGGTTTTGCTACACTTTTTTGATTTTGAGCTAAGAGCTCGTACACGAAAAAAGTTCCTGAGAATTTTTCATAATTTTACACTCAAGGTGGTTGTTGAAATTAGTTACTAGTGCTGAACAACTAGTTAGCGATTTAAGACATGATTAAAATGAGCTAGAAATTTTGTTGTCAGCTCTGGAAATTATAATAGTTTTAAAATGTGAAACTGCATTTATACAGGTGATGAAAAAAACACATATGGAGAAGATTATTCCTGTCTTGTTATCAGTGAAACATTTGGTGAGTTACTCATTCAGTTAGAACATTAATGGCAGCTATAATTAATTGTGATCAATTTGTGGTCAATTTTGCCTGCTGAACTAAAACAGGAATAAATGTTTCAGGAGAAAGTTGAAAGCTAAACCGATGTTATGCCATTTACGAAGAATTTGACTGCGAATAACCTATTAATTGTAGTAGTAGTAGTAGTAACATATTTTGCTTGCTGCAAAGTGCTTACGATGTCTTGTACTCAGCTGCAGATATTTTGCCATTGTAGAAGTGATCGACATTTGCTCACAGTGAATAAATGTCTACATTTTCACAGCTGCTAATAAGTTGCTGTGGTTGTGCTGATGTTGTTAGCTGGAGAAGCATCGTTCGCCATTAATGCGTGATCTAATGACGTGCTTGCGTGAAATTATGAAAGACTACAAAAATGAAGTCAAAGGTCTGTAGCAGTATGAATAGCCATTCTGATGGTTGTTATCAGTAATTTGTCATATGTATCTGTAAGGGTGGATTAGTTAGATTCTCGGGTTATAAAGTCGAATGTACATACTGCGTAAATAAGTTTTATTGTTTCGGTAGTGGGAGAATAATGCTACATTAGGCTACGGTTAAGGTATGACCAAGTATGCTAAACATTAGAGTGGGGAAATTGACAGTTAATCGTGCAATTAATCCGTAAAAACTTTGAGTGATTAAAACAATTAATTTGTTCATTTTTTTAAATTTTTGATTTGTGATTTTATCTTGTAGTTTTTATGAGTTTGGAAGCTTTTACATGTGCTGTTACTACTGTTGATTTAACTAGATTTTTAGTTTTGTAAAATTTTACATGGTTTCGGGGCAGCTTATAGTGTTTCTTGTCGGGAGTCTTGCTGTTCGGCTCACCGGTTTTCATATGCTGTTCGCAACTGTTGTTTGTGAGCAGCAGTTGAATGATCAATAAGTTAATCGATCTATTGACATGAGTTATTTAATGTTTGTGATGTGTTGCGTGTGTTGCAGATGTGCTTGCGGCCGATAAGCAGCTGGCAAGTGAGATTGAGTTTGATTTGCGCCAGTTTGAGGAGCAACAGAAACAGCAGCAGCAGAAGCAGCAGCAGCGCAAGTCTAGCAGTAGTGCTGCCGTAAGCTCTTGTGATTTTTAACAAGTGTCAATCTGAGATGTCATATTTTGGTAGATCCATGTATGATGGATGGAACAGTAGTACAACATTCAGTGTCATAGTTGTTGTTGTTATCACAGCATTGGTTTTTATTCACTTACCATGACGTTTTAATTCATTTCTTGTTGTTTTGAATCTTTCCTTTGTATTTGTTATTGTTTGATGTTTTCCGTTTTTGTTTTGACGCTGACATTTCTAGGCAGAATCACTCTTGTTGCACAAGCGATTTTATCCTTTCCTACACATTCCTCCATAACTTTGTCTGTCTCTCATCTGTCTGTCATCTGTCTGTCTGTCACATTCATTCCCAACTTGTTTAAACCATTCGTTGGATTTAAATGCCATTTGCCAGGTACGCTCGTGGAGTCGTGGTCTCCTTGCCAACATCGCTGACTATATAAATTTCCGTACTTGCTTACCATGCAGAGCTAGGTTGTATTGAACAGAGGTGTGACATTCGTGTAGGCTGGATTGGCGTCCATTCCTCAGGTCATCTCACTGCAGAATACGCCAACACGAAGGACAACTCCAGATCGGCCGGGAACTCCCGCTGTACGCGTCATTGCTGCCACGCCTCGTAGCCATTCCAGGTAACTTGTCACTTTGTTAAACGTCTGCTTTGGTGTGGTGGCTTAGGCTAATGGTAACCATTGGTTTCATTTCTCGAGGACTTGGCCTTGTCCTCACTGCACCTCAAGCAAAAGAGCATTGGCCTTGGCCTTGGCCTTGGCCTTGTCCTTGATGACATAAGTCCTTGACAACATTGCCGAGGACTGCATATGGAAGTAGTTGATGGCTAATGCAATCATCGTTGCTTTGTGTATCTGTTAATTGTCTTTCAGTGCTCTGAGCAACAGTACGATCATGCAGCTGCAGCAACTACAGATGCATATGTAAGGCATTGATAGATTATATTGGCACCTAAGAGTCGGCTGCCAATTACTGTTAAATTTGATTTGATGAAGTGAGCAGAACTTTGGCTTCCATCCAGCCATGGAAGTACTGCTGGCTTGCTGCTGTTATGAGAGATTTTTGCAGCAGCCAGTTGAACTGTGCAGTAAGGTTATTCACAAACTGCATGTGTTGCACTTTAGAACATTAGAAGCAAAAAAGTGCATAGTTGTCTGCTAATAAGCTTCAGTCAATGATTAGCTGATGTCAACAACCAAATTGTCAGTTATCCAATACTGATTATCAGCAAAACGGCTGATGATTAGTCAATACCAGTTATCGTGCTACCTCTGACAATAACAATTTCAAGAAGTTTACACATTGTGGGATCTTAGCAACTTCAGAAAATGGACTTATTAAACGAAGACCAAGTGCGCATTCGTGTATCAGTATTTCACCTTGGTGGTATTCTAATGTCACGTGTCTTAGCTGTGCCCTGGAAATATTCTGCTGTGTGTGTGTGTTAATGTCGCCAGGCCGGTGTCGCTATCCACTGTGGCTGTCATTAACTCTGCTCGCAAAGCACTACTGGAAGGAGCCCAACGTCGAGCTTCGTCAAGCACACCACAGTTGAATCCAGATACACCACAGTCGAATCGAGCTTTCAGTGGTCACCACTTGACGACGGTAAGTGCACTTTGCTGCGGCTGATTCTCTTAAAAATGTGGACTGTGGAACCATTTGTTTAATGTAGCTGACCATACCACGGTGTCAGCAAAATTTCTAGGAAGAAAAACGCCAAACATTCGGCAGTCTAAGTTGATAAAAAACTGCTATATCGGAGTTGTTTGTTAAGATAATAATGGTTTGTGGAAAAGCATTTTGTGTCACTTCGTCACTTCTACATCAGCTGATTTATGTACTTTGGTTTACCTTGACTCATTGTATTCACAGCACTGGCAGTGTGCAGTTAGACTGTTTGAATATGTGAAACCGTGAGTGTTAACCGTGAAGAGACATTGATTTTTGATATCAGTCTAATGTCGTTCGTCTGATGTTTCAGCGTTTTTCCAGCTCTAGTGATACTGAGGGGCGTGCAGTCAGCACACCGGCAGGTATGTTGAGAGGTATATTGTCATCGTTTTCGTCATAAGGAAGCTCAACATATTTTAGAACTACGTCAGCCTGAGTGTCAAATCTGAGATGTCATATTTTGGTAGATCCATGTATGATGGATGGAACAGTAGTACAACATTCGCTGTCATAGTTGTTGTTGTTATCACAGCATTGGTTTTTATTCACATTAAATTTAGGTCACTGTCAGATTACATGTCAGTCTAGAACTGTTACTGCTGTTAGTATTTAGTTAACTAGCCTGCTGTCCAGGGTCACTACAGTTTCTGTCGAACCACATGCTAATTGTCTTAGGCAGTTGGTGATAAGATTGTGAAGTAAGTAAGTAAGTAAGTAAGTAAATGATAAGTAAAGAAATAAGTAAATGATAAGTAATTCAGTGTTCACCAACCATCAAGGTCAACTCAGCCTTCCATCCCTCTAGGGTAGGTTAATCGAGTTCTGGCCTGCCTGGCTAGGTTAAGGCAGGACGCGTTCACCTGTGTCAGGTGGCAGGTAACATTTTGTCAGGTGATGCTACGTTGCTTTGTGATGGGTTACAATTGAGAGCTATAGCCTGTAGATTAGACATTTTTTGTAGACAATCTTTAACCTTTCATCTAACCTTCAAAATGTATGTTAGGAGTACGTATGACGGCTGCTGACATCACTTTTGCTCAAAACATGAGTGTGATTCCAGCATCACCAGCATCGCGTCAGTCCCCATCCATACTGCGTGAGAGAAACCTGCTGCAGCAACGTCGCTCATGTAAGATATATTTATTTTTATCAAATTGCACACCGAAACCTTTATTGTACTCAGAAAAGAGTAAGTTCAACATACAATCAGTGTCATCAAATATAAAATAATAAGTACACTAACAAGTCCAGATTTAACACATAATAGCTCTCTGATGATAAAAATATTTATGTAAAAAACTGTTCAGTTTATATACAGTGTAAAGGTGACATCGTGGTTGTAGATATAAAACAGCACAAATCACAATTTAAAAAATTCAAACATCACCATTACAC